>ENA-OROE01000042-OROE01000042.1-human-gut-metagenome-genome-assembly--contig:-NODE-42-length-118919-cov-8.040172_pt1 | contig 118919 bp, 105 predicted proteins | sample MGYA00242126_ERZ509044 | MGnify/ENA primary metagenome ERZ509044 (study PRJEB26280, sample SAMEA2338716) | human gut metagenome | biome: human gut; feature: human-associated habitat; material: faeces... | reverse complement strand
ATTTCGAACCAAAAAGAAGAAATAAAATGTGCCGCCCTGATGGGCGGCATGTTTTAAATAATCAAGGTACAGATGATTACGTACTTACGTTCGGTCTGACCGACCAGTACAACAGCCATAGGACTCATGGAATCAAATCTGTAGTTGAGCAGAAAACGGAATTCTTCCAGTGTTTCCTTTTCAAGCAGATGAGCTTCATCAAGGATGCAGACGACCTTTTTGTGCTGCACTCCCCGGATGATCTCGATCTCCTGTTGCAGCTGGCGTTTGGAATCACCACGGTAAAACCGGGATTCCAGTCCCAGCTGGTCCAGCAGCCCTTTATAAAACCACCGTGGTGTCAGCTTTGAGTCAGACAGATACAGGACAATGTAATCCTCTTTGGGAAGTTCCGAGTAAAAACGGCGGATCAGGGTTGATTTCCCGCATCCGGGGTCCGCAGTTACAACGGCAAACATCTGACGGTCTGCCACATAGGACAGCCGTCCGAGGGTCTCACGGAATGCATTGGATTCATACAGCTTTTCCGGTGGGACATCACGGACAAATGGCGTGTGCTCCATGCCAAAGAATGCTTCATACATCAGTCATCCGCCTCCTTCCGGTACGCGGCAAAGGAAATGGCATCTGCCATCTGCCGCCGGTTCTGTTCATGACGTTTTTCCAGTGCATCCAGAAAGCGGGAAGTCGTAGGGGTCTGTTCCTGCATGGAAGCAGGCAGGGCCGGACTCTTATCACAATACGGACCGATCACAACCGGCATTGCGGTAAAAAGTTCCCTTCCCTGATAGGAGACAGTGATCTGCTCCGGGGCTGCCGGATCATAAGAGATCTCTACCGTGTGTCCTATCAGGGAAGGTTTCGTTTCATACCGTTTTCCACGGAAGCTGATGCAGGCTCCCCGGTCGACTTTCCTCTGCTCATGATGGAGAAAAGCTTCCGATACCACCGCTGCATCCAGAAAGGTCAGCGGACGGCTGTCCCGGTTCCACTCCTGAAGTGGGGAGATCCCTTCTTCCGGAACAGCGGCTCCAAGGCTTTCGTAGTATTCTGCGATACCGGCATGCTTCTGCTTATGATAGTATTCCTCCAGATAGACAGCCCAGAGACGGTTCAGTTCTTCCAGTGTCCTGATATTTTTAAGCTTCGATTCACGGATAAAGTCATCCACCACCTGATGGAACTTTTCAATCTTGCCCTTGCTTTTCCCGGAACGTGGTTTTGCATGCATGACACGGATCCCAAGTCTTGCAAGTGAGAACCGGATTTGCTTTGCAATGTACTGGCTTCCGTCGTCAAAGTAGCAGGCATCAAAGACTCCATATCTGGAGATGGTCTGATGGAAGGTATCCTCAATGATGGATTCTTCCTGATTATCGTAAAATCGTGAGGACAGCAGATATCTGGAATGGTCATCAATGGCGGAGGACAGATAGGTCTGTACCTTTGCACCATTTTTCCCAATGGGAAGTTTCGGTCCATACTTGATATCACCCTGGACCAGCATCATACGGTGAGGCTTGCAGAAACGTCTGGACGAACTGTTCCTGGCCTCTTTATACATCTGCATCTGGTTCCGACCGTATCCAGCCCGGTATATGTGGCGTTCAAGGGTTGAGCGCTTCAGAATGCCGGGAGCCACAAGACCTTCTGCTTCCAGAATGTAAATGATCTGGGCAACTGACCGTTCCGGAACTTCCCTGCGGAGCTGGACAGCCTGTTCCAGGAGAAACTCAAAGTTTTCCGGAAGACTCTGGGAACGATGCTTTTCACGGTCAGCCGGTCTGAGACCTGCGAACTGTTTTTCTGCAAAGGCTTTTTCATACCGGTAGAGCGTGCGGACAGAAATGTTGTTCTCATCATCGATCGTTCTGCGCAGCTGCAGGCGTCTGGCATCATCCAGACCGGTCTGGAGAAGTGGTGAGATCAGCTGGAAACGGTGAAGGGCTTCCTGATCCTGCCACTGCTGTTTTATAAATGTGTCATCTGTACTCATGGTATAGCTACCTCCTTCTAAGGCCACTATACTATCGGCCAGCATGACAGACGAACCAAAGCAGGTGCACAGGTCTACCAGCGGACCGGCACCAGAAATCCGCCGCTGTTATAGATCAGCCGGAGAAGCTGTTCCAGCCAGTTCTGATATCTGTTTCTGATCTTGTCGAGCAGCGAGTCAGAGGAAAACAGGAAGTCCTCTCCCAGATTCAATATCTGATATCCGGCTGTCCGCAGGTATCCTTCCATACGCTGCAGGTTTTCACGGAACCATTGAAGCCAGCGGAGCATGGTACTGAAAGATGGATAATCCTCAGAATCCAGGTCATCTGGAAGAATTACTTCGTCCAGGACACCGGCGATCACCTCTGCCTCATAGTGTTTATAGGGAACAAGGCAGTCAGGAAGTTCATTGTGATAAGCATGGCAGTTCTGACAGCGGAACCTGCGAATCATCAGCTGCTCCTTAGTGCCGCCTTCCTTTTTGCGGATACGTGGTCTGGAATCTCTGTAGTGGAGCGTTCCCTGACATACGGGACAAATATGGGAGTTCTCACTGCTCTCAACAAAAAACACCAAAATCCTCCTTGAGGACCAGTGTGTAGTCTGATATAATAATCGTGGTTTTTAACCATGGTCTCAGAGCACACGACTTGTCACGGAGGGTGCTCGGGGACCTTTTTCTTTCTGTAAACTAATGACAGTATACAGATCATTCCAGAGACAGGCAAGCAGATCAGTATTATGCTAATTTAGGGAGTCAACAACATTAACCCACTCTTTCATATGATACTAATAAACATCATTATGGGAAATATAGTTTTCTCCCGAAACAATATCTTCTGCAACATAGAAAGGAATACCATACTGCGGTTTATTATGTAACTAATTTGTCTCCGCTTCAATTTTTTGTAATTTTTTCTGAGTTTCATCAACTTCGTTTCCAAATGCATGTATTTTTTTCCTAAGTTCATTCCACTCATTAATAGATATTTTATAGTTGTCACTATGTTCAATACAATCTTCTTGGCATTTTCTCGCTTCTAATTGTCTCATAGTGTCATAATAAAGTATGTATTCCTGTGTCCTACAAACATCTAATTTTTTATGTGCCAATGTATTTCTTGCTTTTACGATTTCACTCAAATACTGTTCTACTGTCACATCATCAAAAGTCAATTCTGAATCATATTCTAACATCTTCGCAAATATTTCATATTTCAAACTAATTGGAAAAAGTTCACTACTTAAGCCAAGAATTTTGTTTATATTTTTTATTCCATCTTTTTCCAAATTAGCAATCTGATCATCAACTTTTTCAGTAAATTCATGTTTTTTTGTCTTTATGTATTCCAATAGTATGTTCGAAATTTCTTGTTTTTGTACCGATGTAAGCTTATCAAATTTATATAAAATATATGACTGTACTGTAAAATCGTTCTCAGAGGTTTGGTCCATAAGATAACCTCGAATATTCGACAAAGACGTCAAACGTCTTGCATTCTTATTAATTAACAAATAACTTTTGTCATCAAAATTATCTCTATTCGCGACATAAACTCCTTCAAATGAACCTATATCTTCTTCTATTATCCTTCGTATCTCACTTTCTTTATCCGACGAATAAAAAAGAATATCTGAGTCCATATTTTTAGCTCTTAAATCTGTTATTAATTGACTACCTACAATTCCAGATGATAATGAATAATCTATGAAAAAGATATCATAAAGTCTAAAACCCTTCTCATTATTTTTTATTTTCTCAAAAAACACATTTACATCTTGTATATAATGAAACTTTAATGAGATTCCATTATCCTCCGCATATGTTTCCAAGATTTCTTTTGTTTCTTCATAGTAGGTTGCTGTATCTTCAACCCACAATATGTTCAAATCGTATCTCATACTTTACCAAACCTCACATGCAATGCAAACCCTTTCTGGGGTTCGGACTCTATCGTCACAGTTCCTTGCAAATCTTTTTCTACAATATCTTTTATATGATACAAACCCACGCCAGTTCCTGTTAAAGTATATCCTTTACCAAACTCAAACAGTTCATTCAAGTCAGCTATATCAGAACTAACACCATCACCGTCATCAATAAAATCTATTGTATATTGTTTTTCATCTTTTCCTAATAAAACTCTTAATTCATTCGCATTATATTTTGTGGAATTGCTAACTACATTATCCAAAATAATAGCAATATTCTGTGGAACGAATTTCATTTCTATTCCCTCAGTATCACTTCGAACGACCTGAACTTTAAGCCTGTCAGAACGATTCAAAATATTCATGGCATATTCTTCTATGAAGTCAAAAAGATTCCCTTCCATAAACTCTTCTTTAGTATTAAATTGTGCCATTGCACTATATTCTAATACAGCCTGCATTCTCGAATTTAAATAAGAAATTTTTTTCAAACAATCCCATGCATCTTCTTCTTTGAATTTTCCTCGTTTTAATTTCATGACATTGTTTTTTACAACTTTAGAAATCGTAGAAGAATTTATGCGTATCATATGCAAACGTTTAGCAAAATTTATTTGATCCTCATCAAGTGAATCTACTAAAAAATGATTTCTTTTCTTCTCACTTCCCAAATGTGCATTTAATAATTCTGCTCTCTTTTCTTGCTCATTTTTTTCTTTTTCCGCTTGTTCTTTTTGTGCAACTGCAGCTTCTCTCTCTCGTTCTGCCTTGATGCGTCTCTCTTCCTCTTCCCTTCTTTCCTTTTCTATTCTCTCAGTTTCCGCTCTTCGAAATTCTTTTTCCTCATTATTTATTTGTGTACCAATATTAGATCTTGCACGAATAAGTGCATTAATAATTGGTTTTAATATATCAATCAATAACTGAACTCTTTCATTGTCTTCAACAAATCCTTGTCTGTTTGAAGTTGCAATATCTCCTAATTCATTATCATCCAATATATCAAAACTGATTTCACCCTCAATATAATTTGCAAATGCCTGTGTATTTTTCACATAATCAAGAAAGTTTTCAACTGCCAATTTATTTCGAACATATAATCTCAGCTGATTCGGTCTATATACTTTATTTTTTAGATATTCCTCATCATTCCACTGTGCCTCTACCTTTTTAATCGATGTATGAATACCAATCCATCCAGTCATACGATATGGCATTTTTTCTTTTGTTAGTGTTCCGTCAGCTTTTATAAAATTTTTCTTACCCTCTATTTCATAATTATTCGCATCTAATACTTGGACTTTTCTAGGAATCTCTGTTATCTCTTCAATTGTACTACCGATTTTTACATACTTAGATAATTTAGATTCTAAATCCACATCAGTATTATTGTAAAAAGCATAAAAATTTTTAAATGCAATTGATTTTTTTACTTCCTCAAAGCTTATATTATCACCAGCATTATTTATAACACAAACTTCTATTTTTCCCTTTAACTCATCTGTTAAATAAAAATCAGATAGCCTAGCTTTTAATCCTTCTAATGTTTTTACACCAAAATTTGTAAGATTTACATTAGTCAATCTTATTAATGTACCCGTCTGGATTTTTTCCCATTCTTGATAACATTCTATCCCTATATTTGATACTATACACTTATCAAGTTTTGGAATATCCGAATCTTTAACATTCGATGCATCTAAACACCATGCCGTTTCTTTACCGTTTTTCTTTGAAACCAAATAATATTTATTAGACATATATAGAGCAGCTAACTTTCCAATCCCTTTTCTGCCCATTAATTGTTTCTTTATCTCTTCACTTATCTGGTCATCTTCTCGCTTATCTTTCCCAATAAGTACATATTTTTCAGATAAATCATTGTAATCCATTCCTGAACCATTATCAAAAATTTCAATTGAAGCATTTTCTTGATCTATTAAATTTATATAGATTTTTACAGAATCCGCCTGTGCATCTAATCCATTAGCCACCAACTCAGCAATTGCCGTCCAATGATTAGAATACAACCCTTTTCCCAAAAGGCGTAACGCAAAATATGAAAAATTAAAATAAATTGTACTTTCTGTATTCTGCACGATTTCACCCCACTATCCTAAAATTTCCTCCAACTGTTCTGCAAACTTCATCGCTAGTAATGGTGGTACTGCGTTTCCTATTTGTGTTTTTATTTCTCTTTTATTTCCCGTAAATTGAAACCAATCCGGAAAAGACTGAATTCGTGCTCCTTCACGAGGTGTTAAAGCTCGATTTTGTTCATAGTGTATACATCTTAAACCAGATGGCGTTGACATATTATTTGTAATGGTTGTACAGGGTTGATTCGCATATAACCTTCCATATGTATTTTTATATCCAGAGGTTAATCTATATTGCTCTTCTAGTATGCCTTGATCAACCAAAGAATTAATGTAATCCTTTCCCTCCCCTTGGATTACATTATCCATAATTGTCTGTATTTTATCCCCATATACAGCTAAAAAATGTGCGGAAAGTTCAGTATTTGTACCTCGCATCAATCTTTGATAATCATTTTCCGGCTGTTCCTCTCCATATTCATGAATATTTTCTCCAGATGCAATATGCGGCAAATCCGATATAGCCTCCTCCAAAGTTAATTGTTCTGGCTCTACTTCTAATTGATTAAAATCCCACTCTATATCTAAGTCATTTCTAATGCCAATAATAAATACTCTTTCTCTATGCTGTGGAACTCCGTAATTCACAGCATCTATTGTATCATACACAATATTATATCCTAATTCTTCATTGATATTCTCAAACATATTTTTTATATTATCAATGACCAAATTCCCTTTTTCATCTTTCATTGATAACATTCCTTTTACATTTTCAAATAGAAACATTCTAGGTCTAATTATTGACAGCATCCTATAATATTCATTATACAATTTTGCTTTATCATCATATACTCTACGACCAATAGTACTATAAGATTGACACGGCGGACCTCCTATAATTAAATCAACCTCTTCTTCTCCTATTAATGCTCTGACCTGTTCTTCTGTTAATTCCTTTATATCTTGATTAATCATATTAATATCCGGGAAATTAATACAAAACGATTCTGCTGCCGCATGATCATATTCATTCGCAAAAATAATATTACAATTTTCATTTCTAACAAATGTGTTATTTTCTCTATTATAGTAGAAACCAAAGGTTAATCCACCTGCTCCTGAAAATAAATCAACAATCCTCATTTGCGACACCTCAATCCAAAATGTGCATAATACACCTAGTATATTTATACTATACCTTGCCACGTTTTTTATCAAGAAAAATCTTCATTTTGTGATATTAACATTATTATCAGTCATATAAAAAGCAGATATTACAAACACTCTGCAATACCTGCTCATTTTAGTTTGTTATTAAATTTATAACCGACTCCCCAAACCGTCTGTATGTAAACTGGCTTGCTTGGGTTATCTTCTATCTTTTCCCGTATGTTGCGAATATGACTCATGACAATATTGTAATCGCCGGAATATGGTTCTTTCCAAACACTATCATATATCTGCTCTTTGCTAAACACTCTGCCTGGATTGTTGGCTAACAACAATAGAATTTCAAACTCAGTATATGTCAGTTCAATCTCATTTTCCTCACGAACCACGTTCCGCTTATACTTGTCAATACAAAGTCCTTCAAATTGAAGTATACCTTTATCTTCATATTCCAAAATCTCTGTTCTATTACCTATACACGACAAAATACAGGTAAGAGTATCCTCTTCATTCTCCTCAAATGTTAATAATAAAACTTTCACATTTTTATATCTCTCCTACCAACTATGCATCATAATTCGTTGATTGTTGCCGTAATTGCCATATTGCGGATACGTTTTGCTGGAGCATATATCGCCACAATACATGAGAAAGCAACCAGTAAAAGTACAATTGCAATAGCAGTAAAAGGAATATTCCATGAACCGCCAAAATGAGTAATAACAACCTTTGCATAAATCAGATAGTGAAGTAGCAGCCCAAGTACAACTCCGGCAGCTGTGCCGCAGATAGCATATGTGACTGCTTCAGCAGTTATCATCTTCGCAACCTGCCCGCTTCCCATACCAACAGCACGCATAGCTCCATATTGCTTTATCCTTGCAGATACACCCATGGAAATACTGTTTGTAATATTCAGCACCGTAATCAGAGAAATGATTGCCAGAAAGCCATATGATGCAATTCGGAATACCCAATAAGAACCGTTGATGTCACTATTTTCTTCCCGGTTATCTACAAATAAATAATCGCCCGCCAAATCACGAATTTTACTTACTGCCGCCTCCGATACATCTTTTTTCAATACTACACTTATCATAGCAAATCTGCACTCTCCCGTCAGACGCATAAAGGTTTTTTCCGAGCAGACCACAGTCGGTGCACCGCTAACACTTCCTACACCCTCGGAAGTAACGCAGACAATCTCAAGTTCTTGGTTTCCAATCTTAATTTTATCCCCGACATCCAAACGGTTATCTTGATTATATACTGCCATCGCATAATTCCCATCTTCATAAACTCTTGATATATCACCGCTGATTACTGACTTCTTGAATGTATCAAGCAGAGTCTTATCATGGGAAAACAAATCAATTTCTGTTTCATTGCCATTAACCTCAACGGATAATGCTGTGCGTGTCATCATACCAAAAGCCGATTCTACGCCCTCTATTTCAGCTATTTTTTCCGGAAGATTCCCATCCAAAGAATTCGTGTCATCTTGGCTTGCAATTGTAATATCCGGTGTGAATTTGCTGGTCACTGATGGGAGAAGCTTATGCACAAGATCAAGGCAGGCAGAAAATGCCAAAAAAAGCACGATCATAAGTGCGAAGGATCCTGTCATAAGGAATAAATTTTTCTTCGTGCCGGTTGCATGATGGATGCCCAGTGATGTTTCAACTTTTAAAAATCTTGTTTTGGCTGCATGATTAACATTTTTAGACATATCTGCATTGCCAGATACCGCCGCAACCGGAGAAACCATAGCTGCTTGCTTCGCCGGAGAATGGGCTGCAATAAATACAGTAATGACACCAACTAAAGCGCCGCAAAGAATACCGTTTATACTTACCGCAAAAAGTGGCATATCAACCCATTCACCTTTCACAAAAAACCTTAAGATTGCACATAATATCCAACAGGTCACTATCCCTAATACACAGCCCATCGGGATTGCCGTTTTACACCAGTTTAGTGCTTCAAGCCTGACAAAACGGATTATCTGCTGCTTGCTTGCACCAATACAACGCATCATACCGAAAAACTTTGTCCGTTGTGCCACATTGCTATTCATACAGCTTGAAATCATAAATACACCTGCAATCAATATAATAACAAAACAAGCCACTGCCAATGGATAAAGTCCATTTACACTTTCGTTACTGCTGGCTCCCAACATTCCTAAAACAGCTGTATTCTCCTTTACATTTTCGGCAGTCAGATTATATTGTTGCATTATATCTGCAATCGTTTTCTTCAGACCGTTTTCATTTTGGAAACGAATGTAGAATTGAGATGCAGACTCTATACCGTTAAGCCTACGGATTTCGTCAAAAGCCTTCCGATTCATAAACACACAGCATCCACCAATAATATCGTTATACTCTGTATCATCCTCATAAAATCCGGAAATGGTATATTTAACGTCTCCCATAGGAGTATCTAAAGTAATTTCATCTCCAATCTTTACACTAAAAAGTTCTTTTGCATCAGCACTAAGAGCAACTTCATTTTCATTCTGCGGGTACACTCCCTCTGTCGGATACTTCATAATATCTGTAATGTAGCTTTCCTCAATGCCATATAAAACTGCATTTTTACCATCTATGTAATAATTCTGTTCTGCATCGGTATTTATCTCATCGTACCAAGAAGAAACTGCAACTCCAGAGTTCTTTCTAATCTGTTCTGCTTCATCCTCCGAAACATTTTGTAAAGCAATATGCCAGTCTCCATGATTATGACGCATTGCTGTTGTTTCTGCATCCGTCCACATATCAGCCATAGAGAAGATAGATGTTACGAGAAACACCGCAAGAATGATACAAATTCGTGTCATTCGACTCTGACGTTTATGTACTTTTGCAGAGATGGGCACAAGACTTAAATAACTTCTCATTCCCTACACCTCCCGAAATCAGTTAGTACACCATCTGATACCTGCAATACACGATCTGCAGTCTGTGCGATGCTGCGATTGTGAGTAATCATGATGATAGTCTGTTCGTATTTTTTCGATGCCTCTTTCAGCAATGCAATGACCTCACTACTGTTCTGTGTGTCCAGATTTCCTGTCGGCTCATCAGCGAGTATGAGTGACGGTCTGGTAATAAGTGCTCGTCCAATCGCTACTCTCTGCTGTTGACCACCGGATAACTGGCTCGGCAAGTGATTTCTGCGCTCCTGCAAATTCAGAACAGTAAGCAGTTCTTCCAGATACTTCTTGTCGGGTTTCTGATAATCAAGAAGTACCGGAAAAATAATATTCTGCTCTACAGTAAGCTCCGGAACAAGATTGAACGCCTGAAAGATAAAGCCAATATTTCTGCGCCGGAACACAGTAAGTTTTCGATCATTCATGGAGAAAATATCCTTTCCATCAATCATTACCTTGCCCGACGTTGGCGTGTCCAGAGCACCAATCATGTTTAGGAGTGTACTTTTTCCAGAACCAGACTCCCCGACAATCGCTACATACTCACCTTTTGGAACGGAAAAACTGACATTTTTCAATGCCTTCACAGCGGTCTCTCCGCTGCCATAGGTCTTACAAATATTATTGACCTCTAATAAGTTCATAGTGCAAACACCTCTTTCTCAATGATTTTAATATTAGGCAGGTTGACTTTGCCCCTGTCCTATGTCTGAAAGAATAGCACATGAATATTACTGCAAGGCTACAGTCAGCCTACAATTTTGTAGGAATCAGAAAATTCATTGTGAAAGTCGTCCCTCTGCCCAATTCGCTGTCAACCTCAATGGAGCCGCTATGTGCTTCAATGATTGCTTTTGCCAAAGGCAGACCAAGTCCAATTCCTTGCTTATCCTTTGAAAAACGGCTACGATAAAACCTCTTGAAAATATGGTGTAAATCCTCCGGGTGAATCCCGTAGCCGTTATCTTTTATAGAGATTTGAACGGCATTGGATAAAGCTTTCCATTCAATGCGAACTGTATCCCCATTTGCTGTATGGTCGAGCGCATTTTTTACAATATTATCTATGGCTTCGATCAGCCAGTCTCGGTCACAAAGGAGTGAAATATCCTCTGATCCAGACAAAAGGATTTCCTTCTGTTCCTGTCTGGCCCTATATGCAAAATGCAGTTCAACATCCTGCATCATATCAGCTACGCTCTCCATACTTTTCTCAATCACAATGGAGCCGGCATCCAGCTTTGTAATCTTTAAAAGACTTTGAACCAATGTTTCAATACGATCAAGTTCCTGTTCTGATAGTGTGGCAAATTCTTTTATGTTTGGCAGTTCCTCCGCTTCATCCTGCAACAAACCATTATAAATATTCAGTGCTGCCAACGGCGTTTTCAATTGATGCGATATATCAGATATAGTATTTTTCAAAAATTCCTTTTCCCTTGCTTCATTCGCTGCATGGGCGTTTAACACCGCAGCTAGTGAATTTATTGAATGGAATAATCTATATAATTCGCCCTCATCATCACATTCAATACGGGCATTTACATTTCCTGCAAGATAAGAATTAATCTGTGATACCGCATCCTCCAACATTTTGTTTTGTCTGAGAAAATACAAAAAACAGACCATCAAAATTGCAAACGTTGTCAATAAAGAAAGTAACAGTACCCAAAAAGAAAATTTCTCATACAGCACCCAAATCAATACTTCCGTCAGGACAAGGAAATTTACAAGAACGACCATTATTGCAAGAAAAAAATGTTTTATGTCTTTATTTACAAATATTTTCATAGAACACCTCAACCCAAAACATTCCACTTATAGCCCATACGTCGTACCGTTAATAACATTTGCGGTTCACTCGGATTATCCTCAATCTTCATTCTCAATCTGCGCATATATACAGTAAGCGTACTGCTGTCAATATAGTTACCCTCACAATCCCACAGCTTATCCAGTATCTGTTCCTTTGTAAGTACCACATTGGGATTTTTCATGAACAAACAAAGCAGCTTATATTCTGCGGCAGTCAAATCAATCAGCTTCTCATTTTTGAATACTTGTCCCTGCAGCAAAAGCACCTTAATTCCATTTGATTGCAGTTCTGTATCAGTTGAATTAAAGTCCTTTGCTCTCCGAAGCAAAGCATTTATTCTTGACACCAAAACTCCCAACTTAAATGGTTTTGTGATGTAATCATCACCACCAATATCCAGCCCCATAATAATATTCATTTCCTCGTCAGAAGCAGTCAAAAAGATAATCGGCACTTTTGAAACTTGTCTAACTTTTTCGCAAAATTCAAAACCTGTACCATCGGGCAAAGATACATCCAAAACCAGTAAATCATACTTGCCCTCACCCCATAACTCATTTGCTTCTTTTAGTGTTCTGGCAACGGCTAATTCAAATCCCTGCTTTCTAAAAGCAAAGGAAAACCCGCTAATCAAACTTAAATCATCTTCAAGCAGTAATATTTTACTCATGTTTATTTTCCTTTCTTCTACCATCCTTAGGTTTTTGCGCTGATTTGGGTATCAGCCAAACCGTTCCCATCTTTACAGCACCGGGAATACGTCCGGCAGAGCAATAATAATTTATCCACCGAGGTGTTACACCCCATTTTTCACTAGCTTCTTTTAATGTCATATAATCCATATCTATCCCTCCGAATGTTATTATAATTCGCTCTTTCGAATAATACAATATTATGTATAATGACAAGTTCTCCACCCATGAGTGCCTAAAACAAACTTAGTGCTTTCTTTTTCTTTGTTTAGAATATACGCTCCGCAACATCCTTGTTATTTTCAAGTTATTTATTATGTATCAACGGCTGCTTCTTCAACATCGCCTTCTGCGTCCTCCACACCTCGTCCATAATCGCTTTCACTTCTGCCATATCCTCTTCATAAACATTCCCGGTACTGTTAATTCTCTTCGCAATCTGATTCAGATTTCCGCTGATTTTTCCAAGCGTTTCGTTATACTGTCTTAGGTAAGAATAATCCACATCATAAACAAATCCAAAAAGTATCAATGTCCTGATATAATCCGAAGCACTCTTCCTCTTAGACAGTTCCACCTTTCTGTCCAGGATATATTTCTCATTATCACTCAAATAAATTTTCAGTTCTTTTTTCCTCGTTCTATTGGCTCTATCCTTTGCCATATCGCTCCATCCTTTCTCATAATTTTAAGGGTTAGGGAATTCTCCCTGAACAATAAATTTGAGCATTTCTTCTTTAAGAGAAATCGCTCATTTTATCGCCTGTGTGGGAACACAGGCAGTGCTTGCTAAGTTAGTTTTTGTCCTTTTCCGAATCTATTGCCTTTTGTTCTTTCTGATCCAGTTCAGCCAAGCGATTCTGCACCATTTCCCGTAAGTTCGGCAATGCACTTCCTATGTTCACTTCTGTTCTTTTCCGCCTTTGGATGGCTTGGTAGATTTCTGCAAATCTTGCTCGGTCAGCAACGATATTTTCCGACAGGCAAATATTCTGAAACCCTAGGCGCTTTACGACTTCTCTGGTAACTTCATCAAAACTTTCCATTGCAGCTTGCTCCTGATACATTCCGTAATGCCCGATTGCTCTGCTGACTTTCTCCCATCCTTCGCTCCAATCAGAAATCGATGGACTTACCAGCTCTGTATAAATATCCCGCAGTTCTGCGACGGTCGGCTTGAATTTATTTGTCAGCATATATTGTTGGAGTGCCTTTGATAATATATGATAGTCCAGATCATGTAACAAGGCGTACCACACGTCCAACGCTTCTTCCGTCCCAATAAAATCTTCTCCATACATTGCCTGCATGGCTACAACTAATGTTGCAAATTCCTGTTTAGTCACCAAAAACACCTCCCGTACTTTGTATTTTTTCACGCTCCAACCATGAACTTACATTGCTTCCGCTTTTCTTTTCCTTTTCCTTTTTTTCTTTCACTGGAAAGAAATCCGTCCAGCCATTCTGAATTGTCTGCTTAATAATTGCCACTTGTTCTACTGGAGAATTCGATAAACTTTCCAGTTTATCAATGCAATAACCGATTGCTTTCCCCTTCACTTCCTTGCCATTTTCTTTTCGATATTCCAGGTAAGAAAAAAACATACTATTCAGCACCGTATCAGCAAAGTAAGAAGGAATTTCCTCTATCTCTGGTTCTCCCTCTTTCTTTGGCTTCTTCTCTTCCTTTTTACTATTCTCTATCTCTGTGCTACTGGAAATTTCGGTGGTGTTACCTTCCGTTACTGTTGCATTACATTGTAACGCCGCCTGCTCTTTTTCCTTTAGCAGCTTTTGATTCGCCCTATGATTTCTGACTCTGGCTGCTGAAGCGCTCTCACTGCCAACCATATCCTCCAAATACAATAACTGTAATGATTGGTCATCCAAGAACACAGCCGCATGATATTGGCACAAAGCAGAAATCGTCAGCTTCACAAGTGCCGTCTTTTCTCCCGTATCCAATGCTATTTCTTCATGTAAAGACGGCAAAATATTCTGATAGTAAATAATCCCTTCTGTGTTAATCGCCTTTAACAACAGTTTCAGATAAAGCAGGACAATACTATCTCCCTCAGGCAAAGTTCGCAGTTGTTTGATGATCAGTTCCTGAAAGAAGCTGACCTGCAATTTCAACCAGTAATATCGTTTTCCTGCCATTTAGCATTTCCCTCCGCTCTGAATAAACGCCTCCAGCATACTTCTGTAAATGATGTAATGATAGCGGCTCTTTCCATCTTTCTTGATGGCATATCCAATCGGCAGCCGCTCCTGTCTCATCAAAAACTGTAAGGTCACAACATCCATGTTAAGCAGCTTTGCAGCCTCTTTTGTCGTAACTCGTTCCATTAGCGTTCCTCCTCTCTATGTGTCTCCTCTTTGCCGCTTCTGACCTTCTTAATCGCCGAATTCAGCCGTTCAAGCTGTTTCCCCTTCAAGTCCTTCCTGAGCCATCTGCAAAGCGTAAATTCGGAAATTCCCATTGCTTCCGCCACTTCCCACTGCTTTACCTGATTTTGCTTCATCAGCAGTTTTACTTCATCTTTTTTCACTTGTTTCTCCTCCATATTTTTGTTGACATTGTTGCTGTTGTTGTCTATACTAATCATGTACTATATAGTACATATAAACAATTCTGTTTCTTATATGGTACGAGCAAATATGATGTGTAAATGAAAGGAGTACATGAAAAATGCTGACAAATCAAGATGAAATCCGAGAACGGATCATTCAAATCCGAAAAGAAAGGGGGTTATCACAGAACCAATTAGCAAAAGACTTTGGAATTTCCAGAACACATTACTGCAACGTAGAGAACGGTAAGAAACCTGTAACAGAGAGCTTTCTCAAAGTGCTAGCCAGCGGCTACAAGATACCTATGGAAGCATTTATTCCTAATGAAAATGGAGATTTGATGCAATATTGCGAATGCACCAATGATTTTGTGAATGCAATCATTGATGAATATTTCAATTCCTTTGAAATACGCAAATACTACATTGATGAATATGAACAACCTTATTACGGTGTTCTCTCCTATCTGCATGATATCGGCTATACGGTTGAATATGAACTTCTTCAGGAAGCCCATTTACAGGATTCCTTCGATTCTGCAACCGGATCTGTTGATGTAAAAAAATTTGCCGAAGATGGCGTGGTCCACGTCTATTCAAATGAGACTGGAAAAGACGTTGCCCAGATACAATTAACCAAAATGGCCGAACTGGAAAAAGAAGTAAAAGATTTTGTAGAATATAAGCTCTCTGCGTACAAGGTGGCTAATCCTACCAAACGTTCTGACCTGCTTCCGAAGTCCATTTATACTTTTGATATTCCGAATGAAATTGCAAGAGTAAAACGCTACAAAGAATATGCAGAGTATTGCCTTAAACAATTAGAACAAATGCAGAAAGAAGGTTAGATATGAAGTTACCAAACTCTTACGGCAGCGTAATCAAGCTTAGTGGCAAACGACGAAAGCCCTACGCTGTTCGTATCTCAAAACTTGTGGAAGACGATACTGGGAAGGTCAAGCGAAAATACACCTACCTGGCTTATTTCTCCAAACCGGAAATGGCGTACACCTATCTTGCTGAATACAATAGCGGTGCGGTTGTTCCGGAGCATATGAAGTACTCAGACTCTCCCACCTTTGCAGAGATGTACGAGAAATGGAAGAAATACCGAAAATCGCTTAAGAACCAGATTAGCGATTCCACATGGCGAAATTATGAGATTGCTTTTCATCATTTCAGCGAGCTGCATGACCGCAAATTTATTTCCATCAGGACAAATGATCTGCAGCAGTGCTTAAATGCCTACAATCACAAATCGCAGACTACAATTTCTTCCATGCGAGCCGTCCTGAAGGCTATGTATCAATATGCTAAACTGAATGAATACATAGACAGGGATTTAACAGAAGGTCTGGTTTATGAATGGACAAACTCTACGGAGCAGATACATGATAGGTATTCCGATGAAGAAATCAAAACACTCTGGTCGAAGCTATATGAAATCAACAATGTAGATATTATCCTGATTATGATTTATACCGGACTGCGACCAACCGAGCTATTGGAAATCCAGACGGAAAATGTCCATTTAGACGAAAAGTACATGGTAGGTGGCATGAAAACCGAAGCCGGGAAAGACAGAATTATCCCACTGAACGATAAGATTATACCTCTTGTCAAGAACCGCTACGACGCAAACAAGAAATACCTGATCAATAACAAGTTTGGAAATCATTACACCTACGGAACCTACATGAACGGCAATTTTAATACGTGCATGGGAAAACTCAAAATGAAACACCTGCCCCACGATGGCAGACACACCTTTGCTTCACTTATGGACAGCGCCGGAGCAAATGACGTATGTATCAAACTGATTATGGGACACAGTATGAAAAACGACACCACCAAGGGAACATACACCCATAAGACTTTAGAAGAACTTCTTACAGAAGTGAACAAGATATAAAACAATAAATCAAGACTGATTGCTGGATACACTTATGATATTTCTTTTATTTAACGTCACACTTATGTTCAGCCTAAATCATCTTGAAAAGCAAAGGATGAAATGCTTCCAAAAGCATTCAAAATCAGTAAAAACGAGTGTATACCACCTGTATATCACTTGTGTACCGCGTGTATATAACGACCTCAAAATAACGTAAATTATCTTCTATTTATGAATATTCTGACAATTCTTTTGTCATTTCAGTACATAAAGAAAAGCCCCAGAAATTCAACATTTCCAGGACTTCTCAATATCTTATATTATCTTAGAAATTCTTAATTAACATACACCCTGCGCGAGCATAGCATCTACAACCTTCTCAAATCCGGCAATATTTGCACCGGCAACATAGTCAGTCTGTCCACCAACAGTTGCATTGTATCTCTTTGCAGCGTCAGAAATGTTAGCGTAGATCGTCTCCATGATTCCTTTGAGTTTTCCATCAACTTCTTCGAATGTCCAGGAAAGTCTCTCGGAGTTCTGGCTCATCTCAAGTGCAGATGTAGCAACACCACCGGCATTGGCAGCTTTACCACCTACAAAGAGAACACCTTTCTCCTGTAAGTATTTGGTAGCTTCCAGTGTTGTAGGCATGTTAGCACCCTCTGTTACGGAAGTAACACCGTTTGCAACTAACATCTTAGCATCCTCAAGGTCTAACTCGTTCTGTGTAGCACATGGAAGAGCTAAATCTACTTTGTACTGCCATACACCGTGCTCACCATTCTGTTTTGCATGATACTCTGCAGATGATTTTGCAGCTGCGTACTCTGTCAGACGTGCACGTTTTACTTCTTTTACTTCTTTTAATAATGCAACATCGATTCCTTCCGGATCATAGATCCAGCCTGTAGAATCAGAACATGTTACAACTTTAACGCCTAACTGCTGTGCTTTCTCGATTGCGTAGATAGCTACGTTACCAGATCCGGAAACTGCGGCTGTCTTGCCTTCAAGACTCATGCCGTGATCTTTCCATAATGCGTTTGTCAGGTATAACAGACCATATCCGGTAGCCTGTGTACGGGCAAGAGATCCACCATAAGTAAGTCCTTTTCCTGTAAGAACTCCCTCGAAGGAACCACGGATTCTCTTATACTGACCGAACATGAAACCGATCTCTCTTGCGCCTGTTCCGATATCTCCGGCAGGTACGTCAACATCTGCTCCGATGTATTTTGACAGCTCTGTCATAAAACTCTGGCAGAATGCCATGATCTCTCTGTCTGATTTACCCTTAGGATCGAAATCAGAACCACCTTTACCACCACCGATTGGAAGTGTTGTAAGTGAGTTTTTGAAAATCTGCTCAAATCCTAAGAATTTGATGATACCAAGGTTTACAGACGGATGAAGTCTTAAGCCGCCCTTGTACGGTCCGATCGCATTGTTAAACTGTACACGGAATCCTCTGTTTACCTGTACCTGTCCATTGTCGTCTACCCATGGAACGCGGAACATGATCTGACGATCCGGCTCTGTAATTCTCTCTAAGATTGCATTCTTTCTGTATAACTCTTCATTTGCATCAATAACAGGTCTTAAGGAATCAAGAACCTCTGTTACTGCCTGTAAAAATTCAGGCTGATCTGCATTTTTTTTCTTTACTACTTCGAGTACTTCATCAACGTATCCCATTTTACAATCTCTCCTTACTTAATTTAGTATATACTCCATACAATGTGCTTTACACTGCATGCTCCTAACGGTTCTCCCGCTGGTTTCGTTTTGACACACTTATTTTATTATAAAATGAATCCATGTGCAATATTTTTTTCTTTATTTCACTAAATTATTAAAGTTTCACAGTGTAACAAGCCATTTTTTGCAGGATTTCAGGTTCAATTATTCATTTTCCACAAAAAATTTTATATCATCTAAGTATCGTTTTCTTGTCTATTTTTTTGTTATTACGGTTTTTACGTCACTGTAAGCGCCTTTTATATTCTTTCCACCGGATTTTTTATAGGAACAGATTCTGACATAATATTTTTTACCGGCTTTCAGCTTTCCAATCTTCTTCGATGTCGTCCTGTTACTTGAAACTGTTGTGCTTTTCACATTCTTCTCAAAACGTTTATCGGTAGAATATTGTATGATATAGCCGGTCGCCTTCTTATCCTGTTTCCACTTTAACGCAAAACTGCCCTTTGCAGTCGATTTCAGCGAACCCGTTTTTGCTTTTACCGGCTTTACCGTCAACGTGATCGTCTTTTCAGCCGCCTTATAATTACCACTTGCAGCTACACGGATCTTAATTTTTGTCTCTCCATAATTTTTAAGTGTAACTACACCTTTTTTACTTACAGCGGCGATTTTTTCGTCCGCAACCTTATACGTCATTTTTCCTTTTCCATTCGTTTTCGCATTGATGGAAAATGTTGTGGTGCTGAAGGTTTTTGTGATGTTTTTCGCCGTGATCTTCGATTCTTTCTGCTTTTCATCTGACTCCGCTGAACTGTTTATGGAAAAGAATTTCACTGTATAAGATACTTTCTGGTCAAGTCCTGTAATTTTTACTTCAAATGTATCTCCCGGCTGATAACTCAGATTTTCCGGACGGAAAATAATGCATCCTTTCTGTCCATAATTACTGTTTTCCACGTTAAAATAGCCATCGGCTTTCTTTTCTGAAAAAGCCCATTTTTTCTGATCCGACTGCCTTATGAGAGTCACTTTCACAGCAGATTTGTCCACATCTTTCCCCATGCTGATGCTCCATGGATAACTGCTGCCAAAAAACTCTACCGGCATATTCTGGGCCGGCCATACCACACCATAATAATCCGTCGGTTCATACCAGTTGTCAAATGCATACATCGCCGCATAAGTTCCATGTGATCCATATACCCAGCCAAATCCTGTTTTTTCCATCGGCGGATTTAAAATCCATCTTCTGTGTCCGACGCGGTCTATATTGTAATCATCACCATCATTCATCCATGCTTTTACCAGATGATACCCGAGTCCGCATTTCCAGCTTGCATAGGAAAGATTTCCGCTGGATGCACCGGACGCCCCCAGTTGATAAAGACTGTCGGCCATTCCTGCCGGTTTTGATGGAAAATGTGATAAGGTTCCATTTACTGAGTTAACCAAAGCTGCCGCCTGTTCCATTTTGGTATAAGAAGAATCAAGCCCCACTGCATCAATTCCTGCAATATAACGGATCGCATTCATGGTATTTAATGCTGATTTCTGACTGCTCTCACTGATCGTACCCGCCTGATACGGCTTTACATCCGATGCCTTCTTACTGTAGGTCGTCTCTGCGTCAATATTTACCTTTTTACTTTTCAGGTAATCCTTAATTTCCTTCTGGCTGTGATAATTGACATTGATCCCCGTACTGGTGGCTGCATAACAGTTGACGGAACCAATGCAGAATATAACGACTGCCAGCATCACTGCATTCTTTAATAATAATTTTTTCACCCGAATTCCCCCCTTGTGATATTTTTTATTACTATAACACAGTCCGTTTTGATGAACAATCATCTGGCATTAAAAAATGCAGGCGCCCCATCTGTACCTGCATTTTAAACTTTTATTTTTTATAAAAACCGATAAATAATAATTGCGATTAATACACCAATAATGCTTGCGATCGTAATCTTGATACTGAGTCCGAATGTAATGACTAGGATTCCAAGATCCAGCACGATTGGATTTGCAAATCCAAATGTCTGCCCATAATTAAGCCAGCTTAAAAACGGCACTCCCGCCGCAAGGCTCCCGATAAAACCTCCAAGTACGATCCCTGCCAGCAAAAGTAAAAACAATGCCCAGTTATTTTTTCCCGCAATTCCTCTGCTCATACCGTTCCTCCGTTTTCCTTCGTAATATGCCCTCTATTTTATCACGGAAGCCGGCTGCAAACAACTAATAATCATATACCTGTCCAAGCTCTGTAATATCAATCTCCGGATCTGACTGCGCACCTGGCGCTGCTTTCATGCCAGCTTTTCCGGATTTACGCGTAAGAATAATTAAGTAACGATATACCTCTCCCTTTGAATTTTCCACATCAATTTTCACAGACGTGTACTCCTTCTGGATCTTTACAGAATCTCCATTTTTCATTTTTTTATCCTTGGTCATCGTATACCTTAAAGTTTTGGAATCCCGATAATGATCATTACTGAACATTTTTCCCATTTAATTTGACATAAGAAAACGGATCTGCTTTTTTTACCGTTATATTTTGGGATAACGTATAAGTTTTTCCACACTGCTTTACTTTACAGCTTATCTTGCATTTTCCGGCTTTTAATGGTCTGCAGTCAATTCCCTGATTAACATTATGCATACCGGCATACTCAAGCACCGACGGATTTGAAAATTTAATATTTGTCACCTTTGCTTTTGATGAAACATTAACAAATTTGATCGAATCCACATAGCTATCCTCGTCCCCTACAAAAACAATCTGCTTTGTCTTGTCAAATGCAGGCACTTTTTTTGATGCTGCCATTGCATGCTCCTGTGGTACCACCAAAAGTAATGTACACAACAATGCAAATACTAAAATTCCTGTCAGCCAGCTCTTTTTTTCTCTTATCATAACTTTCCTCCCATGATGATATTTATTTGATAACAGCCTGCTCGCTTTGCAGGCAATTACAAAACCTGCTCTGCCATCTCCTTTAAGATCTGTGCTGATTTCTGAAGCTGTTTCTGCTCATCCTCATCTAAAGAAATCGGAACCTGTCTCTCAATTCCGTTTTTTCCAACGATCGCCGGCATGCTCAAGACAACATCCTCCACACCATACATTCCATGGATCATACCGGAAACCGGAAGGATTGATTTTTCATCGCGCACGATTGCCTCGCAGATCCTCTTTACAGACATCGCAATTCCATAATAGGTCGCATTTTTCTTTGCAATGATCTCATAGGCACTGTTGCGCACATTTGCAGCAATGCGTTCCATCGAGTCATCATGATTGAAATGTCCGCGCATCTCGCAGAATGTATTTAGCGGGATTCCCGATACATTTGCACTGCTCCATGCCGCGATCTCACTGTCACCATGCTCCCCGATGATAAATGCATGCACGCTCCGGCTGTCCACACCAAGATGCTCTCCCAGCTCATATTTTAAGCGTGCCGTGTCAAGCACCGTACCTGAACCGATCACGCGGTTTTCCGGCATTCCGCTCAACTTGTGTGCGGTGTATGTAAGAATGTCGACCGGGTTTGATACGATAAGCAGGATTCCCTGATAATCTCTCTTTGCGATCTCCGGGATGATGCTCTTAAAAATGCCGACGTTTTTCTGTACCAGATCCAGCCTCGTCTCGCCCGGTTTCTGGTTTGCACCGGCTGTCACCACGATGATCGCCGCATCCATGATATCGTCATAACCGCCCGCATAAATTTTCATCGGTCTTGCAAACGGGATTCCATGGGAAATATCCATCGCCTCCCCTTCCGCTTTCTCTGTATTTGCATCAATCAAAACCATCTCAGAAAACAATCCGCTCTGCATCAGTCCAAACGCTGATGTCGCTCCTACAAATCCGCATCCGATCACTGCCACTTTTCTGTTGTTTAATTCTAACTGTTTCATGAAAACCTCCATTCTTGCGCTGCTTTTGCGCATCTTAAGTTTGTGCGCAAGCACAAATCCTGCGTGTGAAAAATCTTATTTTTCACACTGATGTCCTTGTCTCTGGTATCATATTAATTTATTTCGGTCAGATTGTATGTTGTAATTACAACATTTATTTGAGAAAATATATCATGACTGTGTTATCAGAAAATTGAAAAGCACTATCTGCCCTGGCATTCTTCTATAAAGAAAAAGGATGCCTCCCGTTTCCGAAAAACATCCACAAATATCTATATAATATCCATAACTTTGTCCAAACCCTCTACGATTCTTCATTCTCCCCGTATACCTGCTGGAAAAAATCCACCAGTTTTGCCAGTGAATAGATCAGTACCGTTGTCTCCTGTGCGTTAAGTTCTTCCTTAATGTGGTCGATCATACGGTGATGAAACTCTTCATGATGCAGATAAGCTGCCTTTCCTTTTTCGGTCAGGCATACCCAGACAACACGCTTATCCTGCTTGCTGCGCTCCCTGACAACATATCCCTTATCGGTCAGACCGTCCATCGCCTTTGTCAGCGTTCCGGTCGTAACGTTCATCAGCTTTGCCACCGTGCTCATGCTCTTTGGCTCTGACATTCCAATCGCTTCTATTACATGAAAATCATTATAGGTAAGATCCTTAAATTCATCCGTGATCAGAGATTTTCCCTCAATCTCCATAATGTTTTTAAACAATTTTACCAATAACTCATTTAATGTTTCATCTGCCGTCATTCAAATATACTCCTATTCATGGCAGTACTGATTGCCTTTCACACATATGTAAACTGCAGCCAGTCTGTTTACTGCTGCCCTTACCATACCAAAACCGTCGCCCCCCATGTCAGCCCGGCTCCAAATCCTGCCAAAACTATTTTTTTACCTTCACATATCATACCATGTTTATTGATATTATCAAGTAAAATCGGTACACTCGCCGCAGAAATATTGCCGCACTCTTCCAGATTGGTAGGAAACTTTTCCATCGGCTGATGCAGTCTTTTTGCAACAGACTCAATAATGCGCAGATTTGCCTGATGAAGTACGAACAGATCAATATCCTCCACTTCAAGTCCCGCTTTTTTCACTGCCTCTTCTATCACCTTTGGCACCGTTTTGACTGCAAATTTATATACTTCCTGACCATTCATCGACACATAGGAAAGTTTCGTATCGTTGACCGCAAACGGATTATTGACCGGACGGTTATCACAGCGGAGGACTTCCCCCCGCGCGCCGTCGGAACCCTGTACCATGCTTAGAATGCCGCTTTTGTTTGCTGCACCCGGCTGCTTTGCTTTACAATTTGTTTCGGAATCCACCTCAACGACCGCCGCCCCTGCACCGTCCCCAAACAATACACAGGTGCTTCTGTCATTCCAGTCCATGATCTTTGAAAGAGTTTCCGCTCCAATGACAAGTGCCTTTTTGTATACACCATTTTCCAGATACATCTGAACCGTATTTAACGCAAACAAAAATCCGGAGCAGGCAGCGTTTAAATCAAATGCAACTGCATTTTTTGCTCCAAGCGCACTCTGCACTTCACAGGATAAGTTCGGCAGAAACTTATCCGCCGTAACCGTTGCTGCAATGATAAGATCAAGTTCTTCCGCAGTCATTTCCGCATCTTTTAACGCTTCCTTTGCTGCTGCGACAGCAAGCCCTGTCGTCGTCTCCTCCACCGCAAGATGTCTTGCACCGATTCCGGTACGGCTTCTGATCCACTCGTCAGAGGTGTCCATCAGTTTACTTAAATCATCGTTTGTCACCCGAAGTTTTGGAACCGCACTTCCGGTTCCCTTGATTTTGATTTTCATACTTTTTCCTCATTCCAGAGTTTATTTTATTTCCATCTGCCCTCTGTAAAATAATCCAGTAACCTTTTTATCAGAACGCACGGAATCTCGCATAGCGCTCCTCGGCAAGCTGCTCTCCTGTCTTGCCATTCTGACGCTCTAAAAATTCTTTCATATGGCCTTTCATATATCTTGAGATTGACTCACATGCTTTTTCGTCTGCCGTGCCATACTCCGGGATTACCTGCTCCACAATATTTAACGCATACAGATCATGCGCCGTGATCTTCATGACCTCGCTGGCTTCTTTTGCACGTTTTCCATCTTTCCAGAGGATCGATGCAAATCCTTCCGGCGAAAGTACCGAATACGTTGCATTTTCAAGCATCCAGACTTCATTGCCGACCGACAGTGCAAGCGCACCGCCGCTTCCGCCTTCTCCGATCATCAGACAGAGGATCGGAACTTTGATGGCTGACATCTCATAGAGATTTCTTGCGATTGCTTCACCCTGTCCGCGTTCTTCCGCTTCTTTTCCGCAGAATGCACCGGATGTGTTCACAAATGTGATGATCGGACGGTTGAATTTTTCTGCCTGTTTCATCAGACGCAGTGCTTTTCTGTAACCTTCTGGTGACGGCATTCCGTAATTGTGACGCATGCAGTCTTTTAAATCTTTTCCTTTATGAATACCGATCACAGTGACCGGCTGGCCGTCAAGGTAGGCAACACCGCCCACAATCGCAGGATCATCCGCGAACTGTCTGTCTCCGTGAAATTCCATGAAGTCGTCAAAAATATTGTCGATATAATCCACCGATGCAAGCCGGTCTGCACGTCTTGCTGCACGCACTTTTTCCCATGCGGAAAGAGGCTGTGCCTTTGTGGCGCGCTCTTTCATGACCTCTGTCGGCTCGTAACAGTCATCGCTGCGCAGCGGATCAAAGTTTGCATATCCTTCCGTTTTCTGATGTATCTTTAAAATGCGGTAAAGTGTCATTTTTAAATCTTTACGCTCCACGATCGCATCCACAAAACCATGCTCTAACTGGAACTGTGCCCTCTGGAATCCCTCCGGCAGTTTCTCTCCGATCGTCTGCTCGATGACACGCGGCCCTGCAAATCCAATCAGTGCCCCCGGCTCTGCAAGGATAATATCTCCTAACATCGCAAAACTTGCCGTCACACCTCCGGTCGTAGGATCGGTTAACACCGGCACATATAAAAGTCCTGCCTCGGAATGTTTCTTTAAAGCAGCTGCTGTCTTTGCCATTTGCATCAGGGAAACGATTCCCTCCTGCATTCTTGCACCACCGGAACAACAGAATAAAATAACCGGAAGAGAAAGTTCTGTCGCACGCTCCACCGCAAGTGCGATTTTTTCTCCCACAACATGCCCCATACTGCTCATCATAAACCGGGCATCACACACGCCGATTACCGTCTCAAGTCCATAGATCCTGCATTTTCCGACTGTGACTGCCTCATGCAGTCCTGTCTTTTCCTGTGCGGCTTTGATCTTCTCCGGATATCCCGGAAAATCAAGCGGATTTTTTGACTCCAATTCCTCAAACCACGGCTCAAAGGTATCCTTATCCGCAACCATGCGGATCCTGTTTTTGGTACGGACGCGGAAATAATTGCCGCACTCATAACAGACATATTTATTTTTTTCCGCGGTTTTCTTATTGATCTCTCTGCCACAAGCCGGACAGACGATCGTTGCCGGCGGCTCTGTATTAACTGTCTCTGCCTCTTTTTTTGCTGCCTCTACCGTTTTCTGTGGTTCTTCTACCGTCTCTGTTACTTCTTTTTTCTTCTTCAAAAAAAATGCTGCCATACTTTCCCCTTTTTGCCTGTTTACAGTTATTTATCAAACCTGCGCTGTTCCAGACTCTCTTAACTTCAACTGATCGCAAATGTCAGCTCCGCGATACATGCAATGTCATCCCCCACCTTCGCTGTGGCACGGCCGACACCGATCGGGCCTTTTTGCTTTATGATCTCTGTTTCCAATATCAACACATCTCCCGGCACTACTTTCCGTTTGAATTTTGCAGAATTGATTCCCGCAAAATATGCAGTTTTTCCGCGGTTTTCTTCCACCGAGAGAATTGCAACCGCTCCGGTCTGTGCCAGTGCTTCAATGATCAGTACGCCCGGCATGACCGGCTCATTTGGAAAATGTCCACCAAAGAATGGCTCATTGTAGCTGACACATTTTTTTGCAACGGCACGCATGCCGGATTCTAATTCTTCCACCGTGTCGATCAGCAAAAACGGCTGACGATGCGGAATGATCTCCATGATCTGTTTCGTTGTTAAAACGGACATAATTGCCTCCCTGTTTTCCAAAATAAAATTTGCCCACTGGTGAGCAGAGGCATTTCCTCCCAATTATTCACTGTATTTTTTCAGCAGGATACTTGCATTGTGCCCGCCAAAACCAAGTGAGTTGCTCAGTGCATACGGCACATCCATCTGTACCGCCTCTTTACAGTAATCAAGATCCAGTTCTTCATCCGGTGTCGTGTAACCAACGGTCGCATGTACAAAACTGTCCTGAATTTCTTTGACACAGGTTACAAATTCAATGGCACCGGCAGCACCGAGCAGATGTCCAACCATAGATTTGGTGGAATTGACCTTCATATCATATGCGTGATCGCCAAAAGCAAGTTTGATCGCACGCGTCTCAAACAGGTCGTTATGATGCGTGGATGTTCCATGTGCATTGATGTAGGTGATTTCTTCCGGACGGATGCCTGCATCTTCCACCGCATTGGTCATGGCGCGGGCTGCACCGGCACCATCCTCAGCAGGGGAGGTAATGTGATATGCATCAGATGAAGTTCCGTATCCGGCTACCTCCGCATAAATTTTTGCCCCACGCGCTTTTGCATGCTCTAATTCCTCTAACACAACGATCGCTGCACCTTCTCCCATCACAAAACCGCTGCGGTTTTTATCAAATGGAATGGAACATTTTGTCGGGTCACTCTCGGAGGAAAGTGCCGTCAGTGAAGTGAATCCGGCGATTCCAAGCGGGCAGATCGCACCTTCCGTTCCACCGGCAACCATCACATCTGCCTCTCCGTACTGAATGCTGCGGAATGCCTCACCGATACTGTTTGTTCCGGTTGCGCATGCCGTTACCACGTTGATGCTCTTTCCTTTTAAACCGAATGCGATCGAGACATTTCCGGCTGCCATATTGGAAATGACAAGCGGTACGAACAGCGGATTTACTTTGGACGGTCCTTTTTCCAACAGTCTTTTATGCTCACGCTCAATTCCCCCAAGACTTCCGATTCCGTTTCCGACAGATACACCGACACGGTAAGGATCTTCTTTTTCCATGTCAAGCGCTGCATCCGTGATCGCCTCTTTTGCCGCTGCCACTGCATACTGGCAGAATAATTCCATACGTCTTGCCGCTTTCGCATCCATATACTGTTTTGCATCGAAATCTTTGACTTCCGCTGCAAGATGGCATTTGTATCCTTCCGTATCAAATTTTGTGATCTCCCCGAAACCGATTTTTCCTTCTTTTACGGACTGCCAGAACTCCTCTACACTAAGTCCGATCGGAGTGATCGCGCCCATTCCTGTTACCACTACTCGTCTGCTCATAACTTTTCCTTTCCATTTTCAAGCCCCAAATTCAGGCTTTTCCTTTTTGATCCGACACAATACCATGCGGTCAAAATGTTTTTACTGCTTATATGCTCATACCGCCGTCCACGGAAATTACCTGTCCTGTGATGTAGGATGCTTTCTCCGAGGCTAAAAATGTCACTACCTCCGCAATATCATCCACTTTTCCGACTCTGCCGAGCGGGATCTGCGTTTTCACTGCTTCCTTTGCCTTGTCTGTCATCTGCGCTGTCATTTCCGTATCAATGAATCCCGGCGCAACCGCATTGCAGGTAATCCCACGGGAAGAAAGTTCCCTTGCCACACTTTTGGTCAGTCCGATCACGCCCGCCTTGCTCGCACTGTAATTTGCCTGTCCTGCATTTCCAAGAATACCGGATACGGATGATAGATTGATGATCGTTCCGGAACGCTGCTTTAACAGATAGCGTGAAAAATGACGGATCGTGTTAAAAGTTCCCTTGAGGTTTGTCGCAATGACCGCGTCAAATGCTTCCTCGCTCATTTTCATCAAAAGATCATCCCGTGTGATACCGGCATTGTTGACCAGAATATCCAGATGACCGTATGTCTCCATGATGTCTTTTGCCATTTTTTCACAGGCACTATAATCAGATACATTGCAGCCGTAAACTGCCGCTTTGCCGCCATCCGCTGTGATTTCTGCCGCAACAGCATCTGCACGCTCTTTAGAACCGTTGTAATTGATGATGACAAATGCACCTTCTTTTGCAAGACTTTTTGCGATCGCAGCTCCGATGCCGCGGCTTGCACCGGTAACCAGTGCTGTTTTATTAGTTAACATAACTTCTCCTTTTTTCTGATAGCTGCCAAACTTTTTTCACATCAAAATATGTGGCATATCTTATTTATTTTTGCTCTCAGCAACAAATTTCTCAAAGTCTTCATATTTATCAATATTGACTGCAGCTACATCACGGTTAATCTTGCGCATAAATCCTGTCAGCGTTTTCCCCGGTCCGATCTCTACAAATTTGTCTGCTCCGTCTGCGATCAGACGCTCAATCGTCTGCTGCCAGCGGACAGATGAGGACACCTGTTTTTCCAGTAATGGTTTGATATCCTCTTCTTTTGTCACATAGTCTGCTGTCACGTTTGCGACATACGGGATTTCCGGTGTATGGACTGTTACATGTTTTAATTCCTCGCCAAGTTTTTCTCCGGCACCCTTTAACATTGCTGAGTGGAACGGTCCGCTGACCTTTAACGGAACAACACGTTTTGCTCCGGCTTCTTTGCAGAGCTCTCCGGCTGCCGCTACGGCTTTTTCTTCTCCGGTAATGACGATCTGTCCCGGGCAGTTATAGTTTGCGATCGATACAATGCCCTCTGTTTTTTTACAGGCTTCCTCAATCTGCGCGGTATCCAGTGCCAGGACTGCTGCCATGGCTCCGCCCTCCGGCACTGCCTCCTGCATGTAGATCCCTCTTTTGCGCACCAGTGCAAATGCATCTTTTCTGCTCAGTGCTCCGCAGGCAATCAATGCTCCATATTCTCCCAGGCTTAAGCCTGCAGTCACATCTGCTTTATAGCCTTTTACCTCCAATGCACGCAGGATCGCAGCCTCGGCGGTCAGCATACAGATCTGTGTATACTCCGTGATATTGATCTTGTCGTTTTCCTCAAAGCATAACGCAGCGATATCAAGTCCTGACGCCTCGGATGCCTCCTCAAATACTTCTCTGCATTCCGGGATGGCATCGTAAAAATCCTTTGCCATTCCTATGTACTGTGCTCCCTGTCCCGGAAACATAAAAACCGTCTTTCCCATGTTAATCTCCATTCTTGCGCTTATTTTTGCACTATCTTCCAAGCAGTGACTCCGCCTGTGTCACAACGTCCTCGATGATCTCTTTACAGCTTTCTTCTTTTTTTACCATGCCGGCGCTCTGTCCTGCCATCAGGCTTCCGTTGACCACGTCACCGTCAATGACTGCCTTGCGCAGGGACCCAAGTGTAAGGTGCTCTAACTCTTCAAATGAAGCGCCCTCTTTTTCCATTTTTAAATATTCGCGGCTCATCTGGTTGCGAAGAACCCGGATCGGATGTCCGGTGCTCATGCCGGTCACTTCTGAGTCAATGTCTTTTGCCTTGATGACACGCTCCTTGTAATTCGGATGTACGATGGATTCTTTTGCCACCACAAATCTGGTTCCCATCTGTACTCCTTCGGCACCGAGCATAAATGCCGCTGCCATGCCTCTGCCGTCTGCGATTCCTCCTGCGGCAATAACCGGTATCTGTACCGCATCTGCCACCTGCGGAACGAGTGTCATCGTCGTCTGTGCACCGATATGTCCACCTGACTCCATTCCCTCTGCAATCACTGCGTCCGCTCCGCCACGCTCCATCATTCTTGCCATTGCAACACTCGCAACGACCGGAATCACAACAACGCCTGCCTGTTTCCATGCATCCATGAATTTTCCGGGATTTCCGGCACCTGTGGTCACAACCTTAACGCCCTCTTCAATGACGATCTGTGCAACCTCGGTTGCATTTGGATTTAACAGCATGACGTTCACGCCAAACGGTTTGTCAGTCAGCTTCTTTGCCTCCCTGATCTGCTCTCTGACCACCTCAGGCGGTGCACTTGCCGCTCCAATGATACCTAAACCTCCGGCATTTGAAACTGCCGCTGCAAGATGATATTCCGCAACCCATGCCATACCACCCTGAATGACCGGATATTTCGTTCCCAGCAGTTTACTTACCCTTGTTTCCATACTTAAGCCACACCTTTTCCTTTTAAGTACTCAACAACATCATTGACAGTTACGATAGAAGGTAAATCCTCAGATGGGATCTCCACGCCAAACTCTTCCTCAAGAGCCATGACAAGTTCAAATAAATCTAAGGAATCTGCTCCTAAATCATCTTTGAAATTAGACTCTGCCTTGATTTCAGACTCATTTACATTTAACTGCTCTGCAATAATCGGGATCATTTTCTCTAACATATTTTTTCTCCTTTTCTGCGCATGCCTTATCATTTTTCCAGCGCCCTGCCCTTATTTTTATTGTGGGCTGATTTTATTTTCTTATTTTCTGATTCATGTAATCATTTGCCTTTCAAATAGTTTGATAGTCAAATAATTAGCTTTTCAAAGTATATGACTGATGGAAATATTTGTCAAGGTAATTTGGTAAAGTTTTGCAAAATGGTACTTAGGTATCAGGAACCATAAATAGAAAAAAGAACAACCATAAACACTGTGTTTATAGCTGTTCTTACATTAATTCTTTTAAATTTTTTAATCTTTTATTTCCGAAAATAACAGGAGCAATCACTTTCTGACCGTCACAGTTTTCACCTTACTATAAGCTCCCTGCACTCTTTTCCCGCGGGAATTTTTATAAGAGCATACGCGGACATAGTATTTCTTTCCCGGCTTTAATTTTGTGATTTTTTTGGTAGTGGTTTTGTTTTTTGTGACAACAACTTTTTTTACATTCTTTTTGAATTTTTTATCCATGGAATACTGAACGATATAACCGGATGCTTTCTTGTCCTTTTTCCACTTTACTTCAAACGTTTTTGCTTTTGTTGATTTCAGAGAAGTAATCTGGTTCTTCACCGGTTTTACCGTTAAAGTAATCGTCTTTGTTGCTGCCTTATATTTTCCTTTTGCAGCCGCTTTGATTGTGATTTTTGTCTGTCCGTAACTCTTTAATTTGATTTTTCCGGTCTTACTTATGGCTGCGATCTTTTTATCTGCCACCTTGTAGGTCAGTTTTGCCCCACAACTTGATTTGGCACCTATGGCAAAAGTTTTTGTGCTGTAGGTCTTTGTAATATTTTTAGCTTTTATGGTCTGTTTCTTTTTCTGCTGTGTGGCATTACCGTTCTGGTCTGACGGCTTATCCGGCTGATTCGGAGTATCTGTCTGCCCCGGCTTTTCTGTCTGATCCGGCTTTTGTGTCTGCCCCGGTTCATCTGTCTGATCTGTTATTTTTTCTACATTTAACGTAACTATTTTCTGCGCTGCCGCACAGGTATCTGTCTCTGATGCCGAGATAATAATTTTTACTGTCCCGGAACCTAAGATATATCCTTTTCCATCTGCATCTATTTTTACGATTTTTTCGTTTTCTGACCGGTAAGATATCTTACCATCCCCATCTGACTTTGCGTCAAGATAGAAAATATTCAGATCCTTTTTATCTGCCTGATAAGAATACGTGATCTTTTGCACACGCTTTTGATCCGTTTCTTTATTTTTTATTGTAATATAAATTTCTGTCTGCGCCATTTTACAATTTTGCGTCGCAGATGCCGTGATCATAATATTGGTCGTACCTGCTCCGATGATCTTTACAGCTCCATTTTCAGATACCTGAATGATATCTTCGTTTCCCGAATAAAAACTTAGAGTTCCATCCCCGGTTGTTTTTGCAGTTATCTTAAAATCCGGATCTCCAACCGTTTTTTCAATGTTATCATTATCTGTCGTAATCGTCTGGGTTTTCCGTTCGTCAGTTACCTTGCTTTCAATATTTTTATTTTTCGCATATTTTTCTGCAGCAGAACCTGAACTACAGTATATCGTTAAATTGCTGAAATATGAAAACGCATCGTCTGCTATTGTTTTTACCCCGTCCGGTATGGTAATACCGGTCAGATTTGTGCAGTCACCAAACGCTTTCTCCGGAATATCCGAAATATTTTTGGAAATTGTTACCTCTGTTAACGCATCACAATACCGGAAAGCCCATGCCCCCAAATCTTTAACACTGTCCGGCAGATGTACCTGCTGCATGGAATCACACCTATAAAAGGCATAGTTTCCTATATCCGTAAGCTGATTTGAGAACCGGACTTTTATAAGCGAGAGACAGGATTTAAATGCATCTTCGCCAATGCTCTTTACGCTGTCCGGCATATCTACCGATGTAATCTTTTCACAGTTACTGAAGGAACCATCAAGGATTCCCACCGTCCCCTCTAAGATCTTCACGTTCCCTTTTTTCCTGGCAGGACAATTAATCAACACGAGTCTGCCTTCCTCTGTGCCATACAATATGCCATCTTCTGATCTGTATATCGTATTCCCTGCCGCCACATTGATCGTCTCTAAGTGATCACAGCTGCCGAACACATTGTTTCCTATTTTTGTTGTCTTAGCCGGAATTGTGACCTGTTTTAAATTTTTGCAATAAAAAAATGCTTCTTTTCCAATCGACTCCAGATTCGCCGGAAGTATCATCGTCTCCATTCCGGTCGAAAAAAATGCCCGTTCTCCAATACTTTTTACACTATCAGGAAGTGTAACTTTCGTTGTAAGACAATCCCAGAATGCAAAATCTCCGATATGCTCTACTCCATCCGGCACATTCATATCAGTCTTGCGGCCTGCCGGACAATAACAAACTGTTTTTCCATTCTTTTCATATAACACGTTATCTTTAACCTGATATCTCGTATTATTGCCTGAAACCTTTATCTCTGTCAGCGCAGCACAGGAACCTATGATATCACCATTAATATTATAAGTGCCCTCTGTAAAATCAATACTTGTCAGCCGATTGCAGCTTGTAAACACAAGTCTATCCATTTTGATTATGGATTTGGGAAGAACAACACTTTTCAAATGAGTTTCGGAAAATGTCTGCATACCAATCTCTTCTACACCTTCTGCCATTGTGACACTTTCCAGATTGCTGCATCCATAAAATGCCAGCATTTCAATTTTCCGTACATTTCCCGGAATGATTACGCTTTTGATGTATTTATTATTCTGAAATGCTGACTTGCCAATTCTACTGACATTTGAAGGGATTGTAACCGTCTCTGCTGTTCCGGTATATTTTGTCAACAGACCGTTGTTGATCGTAAATTCACCCGTATCTGCTGTTTTTGTATCTTCTTCAGTTTCAAACACCTGTTTTTCTGCATTTTCCGGCTCTGCTGCTTCTGTTTCCTCTATGTATTCTGTCGCAGCTATATATTCCATCACTCCTGCATTTTCTGCCGCCTGTACGGACAATAGATTTACGCCTGCAGCTAAAATAGCTGCTCCCAGCATTCCAGTCAGTATTCTTTTCATTTTCATAACGTTTCTCCATCCTTTACCACTTTTATGCCGATGCATATCACTTCAATTTTACACTTTTTACCGTACCATAACTTCCCTGTACTTTTTTTCCGTGAGAATTTTTATATGCACACACACGGACATAATATTTCTTTCCCGGTTTTAATTTCGTGATCTTTTTCGTAACGGTCTGGTTTTTTGTGACAACAGCTTTTTTCACATTCTTTTTGAATTTCTTATCTGTGGAGTACTGAATGATATAACCGGATGCCTTCTTATCCTTTTTCCACTTTACCTGTAACGTCTTTGCCTTTAGCTGCTTTACAGAGATTACTTTTACCTTTACCGGTTTTACGGTTAATGTGATCGTCTTTGTTGCTGCCTTATATTTTCCTTTTGCGGCTGCTTTGATCGTAATTTTTGTCTGTCCATAATTTTTCAGTTTGATCTTTCCGGTCTTACTTATGGTCGCAATTTTTTTATCTGCCACCTTGTATGTTAATTTACCTCCACCATTTGTCTTTGCTCCGATGGAAAATGTTTTTGTACTGTATGTCTTTGTGATATTTTTTGCTTTTATGATCTGTTTCTTCTTTGTCTGCTGACCATCTGTTGTCCCGGATGTATTGTTGCCGCCATCAGAAGGTTTTTTATCCTCTGTTGTCTGTGAATCATCCTTCGACACGTTATCCGATGGTTTTTTCCCCGGGTCTGTATTACTCTGTGTCTTTTTGGGCTTCACAGTTACTGTGACGATTGTCTCTGATGCATGATACAATTCCGTTTCTGATGCAAGAACAGTAATATGTGCTGTCCCCTGTTTTATTCCACAGACTTTTCCGGACGCATCCACGCTTGCAACCGTTTTATCATCTGACACATAAGAAATTGTTCCGTCCCCATCCGTTGCAGCGTCTAATGCTACCGTATTTCCTTCATAGATACTGATAATATCCGCGACGGTAATCGTCTGCGATTTTTTCTTCACCACACCCCGGACACTGATATGGATCGTTTTCGATGCCCACTCGTAAGCGTCTGTTCTTGCAGCCGTGATCACAACATCTGTTGTTCCTGTTCCTTTGATCGTGACTTTTCCGTCAGCGCTTACCGTAACCACAGACTCATCCTTTACCTTATAAGTCAGCTTTCCATCTCCGTCTGTAGCTGCCTGAATATAAAATGACTCATCTCCATACATTTTTTCAAAGTCATTCGCTGTGATCGTCTGCCGTTTCTTCGCTGTGTTTCCATACGCATAAGAAATATCATTTTCTTTTGCGTAGCTTTCTGCACAGGTTCCCTCCTTACAGTAAATGAGCAGATCCCTGTCTCTCCGGCCGGTTTCAAATGCACCATCCTCTATGCTGGTTACGGACGCCGGAATGATCGCATACTGTAAATTATCACAGCCATCAAATGCCCTGTATTTTATACTGGTTACCCCTTCTGGAATCACGATATTTTCCAGAGACTCACACCCCGCAAACACTGCCTGATCAATGTCCGTTAATCTGGCTGGTAATTTGACACTCTTTAACGCTGTACAATCTTCAAATGCATACATTCCAATTTGCTCGATATTATCCGGCAGTTCAATTTTTTCCAGCGCACTGCATCCTTCAAAAGCACTGCTGTTGATTGTCTCTAAACTTTCCGGCAGTCTGACTTCTGTCACATATTTACAGTCATGAAATGCCTCCGTACCAATCTCATGCATTCCGTCTGCAACCGTAACAATTCCCTGTTTCATCGCAGGACATACCATCATTCTCATGTATTTCTTCTTTTCATATAAAATACCGTCCACACTTTTAAAATATGTGTTTTCCGGTACAACTATAATCTCTTCTAATGCCTTACAGTCCCTGAATACATAACTTCCAACACTTGAAATTTTCGAAGTCAGCTCCAGTTTCTTTATCTTCTCACACCCCCACAGTGCCATATCATCAATCTTCCATAAGGTCTGTGGCAAGGTTATATTTTCAATATTTTTGCAGTTATAAAAAGCTGCTTTTTCAATAACCTCAACGCCCTCCGGCAGTATGACCTGCGTTTTGCTGCTTCCCTGCGGAAAATAGTATAAATCTTCAACTGATTTATCATACAATATGTTATCCTGGACTTTGTATTTTGTACTGCCAGTGGCTTTTACTGTATTCACATTGGGCAGATCTACAATACGGTTAGAGATAACTGCCGTAGAAGTCGTTATATCCAGTTCCGTAATTAAATCACTTCCGCCAAAAGTAAAATCTTTCATCTCCGTAACGCTGCCCGGTATCATTACCGTTCCTTTTTTCGCAGAGGTACCGGAAACTGTTATGCTTTCTAAATTTTCACAACTTCTGAATGCATATGATGCGATCGTCTGTAAGGTCTTTGGCAGTTCCACAGACTTTAATTTCGTACAGTGATAAAATGCTCTATATCCTAATGCAGTAACCCCATCCGGAACTTTGACGCTCTCAATATCTTTTCCCTCAAATGCCGACTCACCGATGGAAGTTACCCCTGCCGGAATCGCAATATCTATTTCATACCCTCTGTAATCTGTTAAAACTCCATTTTCAATTACAAAACCATTTTTATCTTCTAGTGCATTGCCCACAGAAAACACATGCTCTGTCTCCGCCGCATCCTCCTCTGTTTCCATGATTTCTGTCACGTCCCTGTCTGCGTACAGATTCTGTGCCAACACAGGGGACGCACTTATCTCTCCTGATAGCATCACTGCCGCTAATACTCCTAATAACATTTTCTTACTCACGCAATACTCCTCCAGCTGCCTGCTGCAACCTCATTTTCTTTTAAAAAAATCATTTTTCACAATATTTTTATCTTAGCGTATCATTATCATTTATGTCAATTGACGGTCTAGTCCTCTGGTACCATAAAACAAAAAATAAGTGTGAAAAAATTTTCTTCCACACTTATTTTTGTCTATGATTTTATTTTTACGCTTCGATCACAAGCTCTTCTTTTGTGACCTCTCCTTTTTCGATATGGAAGGAATTGAGCACCAGCTCCTCCGGGTTCATCAGGGAGAGGATCAGGTAATTCATCTTCGGATCATACGCTAAGCGGATGTCTTCCTGCGACGGGCGTGACGGCGATTCCGGGTGCGAGTGAAAATTGCCGAGAAGTACGCCTTTTTTCTGGCGGATATCTTTGATCGCCGCAAGCTGCTCTGCCGGATCCATGGAAAAATGTTCCCTGCTCTCGTCTACGTTGCGAAGCAGATACACGTCTGTCACCACACGTTTGTCACCTTCCACATAGCCGCCAAGCAGTCCGCATGCCTCGTTCGGGAGTCCTTTTTTTGCATGATCCACGATTTTATTGTAATCTTCCTGTTTTAAAATCAGCATATGCGCCTCCTAAGTTAAATACCGTCTGTGCAGACAACCTGCTCGTAGTCGATCAGTTCTGTGATTGTCGGATGTTTTCCACATACTGCGCAGCCATCAGTATTAGACGGCAGTTTAACTTTGTGGAACTCCTGATTGATTGCATCGTAGGTTAAAAGATAACCGGTTAAAAGTTTTCCTACACCGAGAATGTACTTGATTGCTTCCATTGCCTGTAAACTTCCGATCACACCGCCCATGGCACCGATGACACCTGCCTGTTTACAGGTCGGCACTGCATCCTTTGGTGGCGGGTTTTTGAATACACAGCGGTAGCATGGTCCTTCTCCCGGAACATAGGTCATAAGCTGTCCCTTAAAACGGATGATTCCTGCATGGGAAAATGGTTTTTTTGCCATGACACAGGCATCATTGATTAAAAACTTTGCCGGGAAATTGTCCGTTCCGTCAATGATAAAATCATAATCGGCAATCAGATCCATGATGTTTTCGCTTGTCACAAACTGGCGGTAGGTTTTTACCGTTACATCCGGGTTCATCGCATTGATCGTCTCTTTTGCGGATTTTACTTTTGCTTTTCCGATGTCGGCTGTGCCGTGGATGATCTGACGCTGTAAATTGGAAAGATCGACCTCATCTGCATCTACGATACCGATGGTTCCCACGCCTGCTGCACCAAGATACATGGCTGCCGGTGCGCCAAGTCCGCCGGCTCCGATGATCAGCACTTTTGCATTTAAAAGTTTTTTCTGTCCCTTTGCGCCGACTTCTTTTAATATGATATGTCTTGAATAACGCTCAATCTGCTCATCTGTTAACGCCATAGCTGCCTCCTCCCATGAAATATAAAAATTCTACGTTGTCGCCATCTTTTAATACCGTTGATTCCACCTGCTCGGATGGAACGAATTCCTCATTGATGGAAACGGTCACATACTCCGGGGTTTCCACCTGCTCTAACTCGAACAGTTCTGTTAACTTTAAGTCATCTTTTACTTCTTTTTTGTTTCCTGCTACTGTGATCTGCATGTTTCTCCTCTTTTCCGCGGAACCTTTTTTTGTCTGCCCGCTATTTTAAATTTTCATCGATCCACGCCTCAATATCAGCTTTTCCTGCTGCACCGGCTCTCTCTGCTTTGACCTCGCCCTGTACAAACAACCGCAGTGCCGGTACACCCATGACGTCATATTTTTCAGCAAGCTCCATGTCATAGTTGACATTTACTTTATATACAGAAAGTGTGTCTTCGCGTTCGTCCTCGATATCCCCAAGCACCGGCGATAACTGCTTGCACGGAATACAACTGTCCGAATAAAAATCTACCAGAACCGGCAGCGGACTTTTCAGGACTTTTTCTTCAAAATTGTCTTTATTGATTCGCTGTGCCATGATTCCTCCTATCCCTCTACCTTGCGGACGATCAGGTTATAAGTTCCATCTTCATTGTCCACCAGTTTTAAGATCTGATGTCCCTCTTCCTTGACACTGCGCGGTACGTTCTGTACCGGCTCACCATCGTTCATGCGGATGGCAATGACTTCGCCATCATCTAATTCCTCCAGCGCTACCTTTGCTTTTACGAAAGTGAGCGGGCATACTTTATCGGTAATATCTACTGTTTCGTCGATTGCAATTCCTGCGATTTCCATTTCTTCCCTCCTGTTTCTTCTTATTATATATGCTGCATTTTTGATTGCTCCAGATTGTTTTCTGTATGCATGCTTTTGCTGCATCTATTTGTTTACATGCTTATTTGTTCTTGCATGCATATTTTTTTGTGACATATCTATTTGTTTTTATATACAATTTTTTCCTGCATGCATGTTTTTCTGCCCGAAATCCTTACTTTCCCTCGTAGGCTTCTCTGATCTTCTTGCGGAACTCTTCCTCGCCGACGCGCTGTAACGTCAGGCGGAAACGCTCGCCCGGATTTGCATGATCTCTGAAAAAGTCGATCGCTGCATCGGTGACACGGAACAGTGTCTCTTTGTCATGTACGATTGGGAGAAGCTGCTCCCCTTTGTAGATCTGATTTCCGAACAATCCACCGAAGGAAACCAGATATCCGCTGTTTCCTTCCCACGCATCCGTCGGACAGGACTTCACGCAGCGGCCGCAGTAGTTACACTGATCGCGGTTGATCGTCACTTTGTTTCCTTCACATTTGATTGCACCCTGACGGCACGCCTTTTCGCAGACACCGCAGCCGATACATTTATCCTCAACCCAGGAAACTTCCATGCCGCCTTTGATTCCGATATCATTTTCCTCTGCCTTTAAGCAGTTATTCTGGCATCCGGTCACACCAAACTTGAACTTGTGAGGAAGTTCACGTCCAAAATAATGTTCATCTAACTCCTGTGCCAGTGAATAGGTATCAATACATCCGCTTGGACAGATCTCCGAACCCTGACAAGCTGTAACGGTACGGACTCTCGGTCCGCAGACACCCGGTTTCACGCCGCCTTTTGCAAGCTCTGCTTTTACTTCCTCGATATCCTCAAAATTGACAAACGGTATCTCGATTCCCTGTCTGGATGTCATATGTACATAGCCTTTGCCGTACTTTTCCGCAACCTCTGCCACAGTCTTAATATTTTCTGCAGTCAGATTACCTCCGACCACCTGGATTCTGAGTGAGAAAAATCCTTTCTGTTTCTGCCTCATGAATCCGCCTTTTTTTAATGCTGCATAATCAACTCCCGCCATCTTTACACTCCTTATCTTTTCTGATTTTTCAATATCCTGGTATTCTACTGTGCTTTTCTATTGTAACACTTTAAAGTGCCCGTTTTAAAGTATTACTGTAACACTTTGGTATATTTTTTCGTTTTTTAAGAAAGGCTCTCGATCGCCTGCTTAAAATCCCAGATCAGATCATCAATATCCTCGATTCCGACGCTGACGCGCACCAGATCATCAAATACACCGCCCGCTTTCTTTTCTTCCTCCGTGCTGTGTACACTGATGGTCGATTCCGGATGGATGACAAGTGTTTTGGTATCGCCGATATTAGATACCTTAAGCGGATATTTTAATGCATTGATAAATGCATATGCCCGCTCCTTACTGCCAAGCCTTAAGGTAAAGATGCCGCCGTAATGACCGTCAAACTGGCTCTTTGCAATCTCATGCCAGTTGCTCGTCTCTAACCCTGCATAATTTACCGTAATGTCTTTATAGTTTTCTTCAATATAAGCCGCAAGCTGCATTGCATTGTCGCAGATACGCTCCATGCGGAGTCCTAACGTTTCAAGCCCAATGCTGTTTAAAAATGCATTTTGCGGCGAGAGACAGGCTCCGGTGTTGCGGAACAGTCCGTTTCTCAATTTTGCAGTGTAGGCAAACGGTCCGAATTTTACAAAATCACGCATACCCGGATATTTTTCGGTATCCCACTTAAATGTTCCGCCGTCTGTGATAACTCCGCTGATCGAGTTGCTGTTTCCATTGATGTATTTCGAAGTGGAATTGACTACAATGTCTGCGCCCAGTGAAAGCGGTTTTACCAGATATGCGGTGGCTGCTGTGTTGTCGATAATGAGCGGTACGCCATTCTCATGTGCCAGCTTTGCCAGCGCTTTGATATCTGTCACATCCAGTCTCGGATTTCCAAGTGTCTCTGCAAAATAGAGTCTTGTGTGTGCGTTGGTCGCTTTGCAGAATGCATCGAGATCGTTGTTTTCGACATAATGAGTCGTGATTCCGAATGCTTCAAGATCCCGGAAGAGATCAATGCTTCCACCATAGAGGCTCGCGCTCGATACGATCTCATCTCCCGCCTGTAAGATGTTTGCAAATGCATTAAACATCGCTGCCATTCCGGATGCGCATGCAACGCTCGATTTACCGCCCTCTAACACGGTCATCCTTTTCTCAAATGCTTCCACCGTCGGATTATTGATCCTCGTATAGGAAAATCCCGGAGCCTGATTATGAAATATCTTTTCCAGACGTTCCGCCGATTCCTGTTCAAATGCACTCGACTGGTAAATTGGTGTTAATGTTGCTCCTGTCTGCGGTTCACCCCGAAAAGCACCGTGCAGCAAAGATGTATTAAATTTCACTGTATCGCTCCTTTCATTTCCTACTTGTCATATAGGAATATTATGTTTTAACTGAGTATAGCAATAAAGATAATAAATTGCAAGAAGTTTTTTCCACTTTTTTCTATTTTTGCGGATTGGATGACTGGAAGCGGTGTCGGACATTACGAGTGATATGATTCATGGGCAGGATTGAAATTGTATGCATTCGTTCTATTGAATGATATAATGAAGATAATAAATTGGCATTTATCGGAATAAAGATTGCAGGGGTATATAAGAAGTGCTGTTGGGATATGATTACCCTATTGGTAACAATTATAAGCATGGAAATAGCAATCTACTTTGGAGATTGGATAAAGACAAGAACACCGATTAATCTGCTATTTTTCTTATTATTCGTGCAACTGGTATATGTTGCAATCAGGTGGTATATGAAAGGCTGGCGGGATACAAGGAGTTATTATTAAAATTGCAAACAGATAGATAAAATATATAAATCTATCCATTTGCATATAGAATACTTTTATCTTTTGAACATTGTAAATATGATGCATAAATAGTATATTGTCAGCATAATTGATACAGATAATATAACGAAAAACAACATCATCTCCAAATATTGTATGATTACAGAAAGTAGAAATTAAGAAATTTCCTCTGTTTTCTTCTTTCTGTATTCATTTGGACTCATATGATAATATTGTCTAAACTTCCGGCAGAAATAGCCGGAACTTGTAAATCCGGTTTCTTCTGCAATGGAAGAAACCGATTTTTGAGTGATATAAAGTTGTTCAGCAGCCTGTGCTAGTCTGTATTGAATTAGATATGCTACCGGAGAACAGTGGATGCCAGTTTGAAAAATGTGTAAAGCTCCACTTTTGCTGATAGATGCCGATGCCGCAATCGTCTCCAATGTAATCTCTTCCATGTAGTGATCATGAATATACTGCATCATAGCTTGTAATCTTGCTTGTTTGTGATTTAATCGATGAATACTGTTAGAATCAGAAGTCCAGTCCATATTTTTTTGCAATATGTTCCAAAGCTGAAATAAAAGTTGTATAGTACATAATTCATTATCCGGCTTAGTTTCCTGAATAGTACAAATTTGCGACAAAAGTTGTAGCACCTGTTTTCCAAATGTGTTGGATGGACTGAAAACTTGATATGGAACAGACGAGCTTATCACAGGAAGAATATATTTTTCGTAAATGAGGCTGTTTTCGGGTGCTAATAGGGTTGGCGAAAAAACAATATTAGGTGCAAATGTACTGCTTTGTGCTTCAAAACGATGCAGGACACCGCTATTGATAAATATGCCGCAACCTTTATGTAGTTCTATTTTACTTGTACCTATAAGGCAGAGCGCAGTACCTTCAGCAGTATAAAGAAATTCTAATTCATGATGCCAATGCCAGTCAATGCGATGGAAGTCAAATTTCCAAATATTATCAGGATAGTATGCAAATGGATAACGATTGTTGCCATGCTGGATGGTTTCTCGTAGTGTTTCATCTGTAGTTATCTTAAAAGTCTCCATGCTATATTTCCTCATAAATAATAAAATTTGTTATATTGTACCATAAATATATGATTTTATACAATGACTAGATATAAAGTTTACGATATAATCACATTTATTAGAGGAGGACAAAATGAAAAGCCAATATAATAAGACAATTACAGCCTGTTTTGTAGGTTATATTGTACAAGCTATCGTTAATAATTTTACACCACTGCTTTTTTTGTTTTTTCAGAAATGCTATCATATTCCAATTTCCCAAATTACATTGTTAGTGACTTTTAATTTTGGGATACAACTACTGGTTGATTTTCTTTCTGTCAGATTTGTTGATAAAATAGGATATCGGATATCAATGATTATAGCTCATGTTCTAGCAGCGGCAGGATTATTCCTTCTTACAGTTTTACCAGAGATTTTACCAGTTTCCTTTATTGGAATTTTGATTGCTGTAATGATCTATGCGGTAGGTGGTGGACTTTTGGAAGTCCTAGTCAGTCCAGTTGTTGAGGCTTGCCCATCCGACAATAAGGAAAAAGCAATGAGCCTGTTGCATTCTTTTTATTGCTGGGGACATGCCGGAGTTGTACTCATATCAACAGTGTTCTTTTATGTAGTCGGTATAGATAACTGGAAAATATTAGCCATTATTTGGGCGGTTATTCCAATTGGAAATGCTTTTGTTTTTTCAAAGGTTCCCATTGCACCATTGCTTGAGGATGGAGATACCGGACTTGGATTAAAGGAATTGTTTCGGATGAAAATTTTTTGGATTTTGTTGATTATGATGATATGTGCAGGAGCAAGTGAGCAAGCAGTAAGTCAATGGGCCTCTGCTTTTGCAGAAAAAGGTCTTGGAATTTCAAAGGCAGCCGGCGACTTAGCAGGGCCGATGGCATTTGCGGTTCTAATGGGAATATCAAGATTGTTTTATGGTAAGTATGGTGACCGTATCAATTTGGAACACTTTATGATTTATAGTAGTTTTTTATGTATTTTATCCTATTTAGGGATTTCATTATTCCCGATTCCGCTATTAAATCTGATTGCCTGCGCTGTCTGTGGGCTTTCAGTGGGAATCATGTGGCCTGGAACTTTCAGCAAGGCATCAGCAGCTTTGCCCAAAGGGGGAACAGCCATGTTTGCATTGCTGGCATTAGGTGGAGATATAGGTTGTTCAGGAGGTCCTACATTGGTTGGAATGGTATCAGGAGCTTTTGGGGATAACCTAAAGATGGGAATTTTAGCAGGAATTATTTTTCCAGTGTTGCTACTTATAGGAGTCATTCTTTGCAGAAGACAAAAGAAAATTACTAATTATAATACAGTAAAAAGCAGGCACTAAATATAGCTGCTTATTAAAATAAAAAAGAAAGTGAGAAAAAAGATGGAATTTTTGAAAAACAATCCTAAATGGATACGTCAACCAAAGCAGGTACAAATTAGTGAGGATAAAGTTGTAATTCTTACAGAAAGGGGTACCGACTTATGGGCACGCACTTATTATGGTTTTCAAAATGATAATGCTCCAGTATTTCAAGTTGAAACAACGGACAAGTACTTTTCTTTTATTGTTAAAACAGAATTCGAGAGTACCTGTCGTTTTGACCAGTGTGGTGTGGCTATGTATTTAAATAGTGATAATTGGTTTAAGGCATCTATAGAATATGAGAATAAAAAAATACAGCGATTGGGAAGCGTTGTAACCAATCATGGATATTCTGACTGGGCAACAACAGACATATCCTCTGATATTAAAAGTATGTGGTATCGTTTTTCACGAAGGGACAGTGACTACTGTATTGAATGCAGTGAGGATGGCATAAATTTCAGACAAATGCGTATTTTCCATATGTGGGAAGGTGCAGAAAAAATTACTTATGGAATATATGCATGCAGCCCGACAGAAGGCTCATATAAGGCAACATTTTCAAATATGCAGATTACGGAATGTAAATGGGAATCAGATGCAGACTGGCGTGATTGATGATATGATTTCTAAAGATAAATCTCATATGAGAATCATTATCAGTTAAATCGAATAATAAATATAAGCCAAAAATAATCCCCGAAAAATTTTAGAATTTTTGGGGATTATTTAACATTATAAATAAAGAGTGTCCTCTGCATCCACCCATATTTGCATCGTTCCATCAAGATATAATTTTGCATATTCAAGTGGTTCATCAATGGCAAGTGCGTTTAATGAACAGACTGATCCGGGTGTGGTTTATAAATCCTTCTCAGCTTCCCAACAGTCAATACGGAGCATATAGCCAGCACTGGTATACACATCAATGCTGTTGCGTTGTGGATTGTATTCTGCAAATATTGTTCTCATCGTAACTTATCTCTTCTTATCGTTGAATCAATTATTCGTTACAAAAATCAGAAGCATTTCAATCAGTTCACCATGTCACATTTATTTTGTGTTATAATGTGTTATATAATTTTCTTGCCCTTATCAGAGTTCGTAAATTCATATGGGAAGATATAACATAAGGGAAAGCTCACATGCGATAAACTTAGTGTTTTCAATGGCTTGAGAGATATTTGATAACAAAATATAATAGTTATTAAATCCCTTGGAATAGATAAAATCTCAATTCCAGTTTGCCAGATTCATATCTAACAGGTAGAACAGGTTTTTTTATAGATAAGATGATGCTGGGGCGAATAAAGTTTTTTATCGTTCTATCATTGATAGTACCTTGAAAAATTGCACAAAGATCGGACTTTTTTTGTGACTTTGGGAGAAAATCAGAAAATCTTAGTATGCCTGTTAATTTAAAAAATTCTGAATAATAACTTTCTCTGCTTCTTCCTCTGTAAGTCCAAGTGTACGAAGTTTCAGAAGCTGTTCATCTATAATGGCTTACCGCCAATGTTTGTTAGTGATTTCCCGCACAGCCATGCTTATCCTCGCCACAATGATGCTCTCCGCATGAATGACCATCCTCATGATCGTGGTGTGTACAGTGAACATCCGGATTGTATGTCAGATTGCCTTCAAGATATGCTTTTACAGCTTCGTCTGCATCACCTGATACTCCACCGAACAGTTTTATTCCCGCAGCAGCAAGTGCAGCCTGTGCTCCTCCACCGATGCCACCACAGATCAGAACATCTATATCTGTTGAATTAAGAAATCCTGCAAGTGCACCATGTCCCTGTCCGTTTGTGTCCACAACCTGTGTGTTAACAATTTTGTTGTCCTCAAGATCGTACACTTTAAACTGCTCTGTGTGTCCGAAATGCTGAAAAATCTGTCCGTTTTCGTATGTCACTGCTATTCTCATTTTATCCTGTCTCCTTTATGATTTCTGTTTTACTGCTTGTTATTATAGTTACATATCACAATCCTATCTGTGATAGTCACATTTCTGGCACTGTTTCATCTCATTTTCCACATCTTCCTTATAAAAAATATCTGACCACCGGCAGATACTCTGCAATATCGGAACAACCGAATTTCCTTTTCCTGTAAGTGAATACTCAACTCTCGGCGGTATCTCATCATATGATTTCCGGTCGACAATACCATCGGCTATGAGATCTTTTAACGTTGCTGCTAAAACTGCGTCTGTGATGTTATACATTTCTTTCCGTATCTCGCTGTAACGCAGTTTTTTGTTGGCGGAAAGCACGCATATAATACGCGATTTCCATTTGCCACCAAAGACCGTATTCAAGCGGGCAACGGATATCAGCCTCTAATTTTTTTCTGTATTCTGCCATAAAAAACACCATTTTTCACACTAATCACCTTCAGGTTTTTGGTAACTGCTCAAAATCTCTGAGCCAATTACATATATTATAACCTGAAAGTAATCTTTTTTGAAGTAACTATGAAATTTATTAGCAGGTTTTAAATTTCTTTTTTATTATCTGCTCCCGTTGTTGTTAAATGAAAACCAACCCATTGCGCATTTCCCCTGCCTGTGATACCATAATGAGCAAATTTGCCATCATTTTTTTATCCAGCACAAAAGACTTTTGCAGGAAGGAATCCCCTATGAAAAAGCACAAAAGCATTACCATCCTTCTGATGTGTATGTTACTTCTCGTGTCTGTCTGCGCAGGCATTTTATTTGGAAGCGTGAATATTGCATTCAAAGATATCTTAAATTGTCTGACCGGGGCAGACCGCAGTTCTACTTCTTATATTTTAATCACTACCGTGCGCATTCCGCGCTTGCTCGGCGGACTTTTTGCCGGGATCGGGCTGTCCTGTTCGGGTGTGATCTTACAGGGTGTAATGAACAATTCGCTGGCAAGCCCAAGCACGATCGGTGTCAATTCCGGCTCCGGTTTTGCGGTCATGCTCGCCATGATCTTTTTCCCGGCAAACTCATTTACACTTCCGGTCTTTGCGTTTTGCGGCGCCCTGATCACCACACTGCTGATCTTTTTTCTGGCTGCGCTCTCAGACAGTTCAAGGACTACGATCATTCTTGCCGGAATTACAGTCTCAAGTTTTTTAAGTGCAGGCATCAATACGATCAAACTTTTAAATACGGATATCACGGTGAATCTGACGTCTTTTCTGATCGGTTCCCTCTCCGGGCTTACCCTAAGCAGGCTGATCCTGCCGTGCCTCTGTATTGCTATTGCATTCTTTGTTTCCTTGTTTCTCGCACAGCCGTTAAATATGCTCGGGCTTGGGGATGACATCGCGCGCTCCCTCGGACTGCGCGTTTCACTCACCCGCTTTTTGCTTCTGTCCCTCGCAAGCATCCTTGCCGGATGTGTCGTCAGTTTCGCCGGCCTGCTCGGCTTTATCGGACTGATCATCCCGCATATCTGCAGGCGGCTTTTTGGCAATGATGCACGTTTTCTTTTGCCGTGCTCCGCACTTTTGGGCGGCAGTTTTGTACTGTTATGTGACCTGCTCGGACGAATACTCTTCTCTCCGTTTGAGCTGCCCGCCGGGATTATCATGTCGTTCGTCGGCGGACCGTTTTTCCTGTATCTGTTACTGAAAAAGAAAGGAGGGCGCAGAGTCCATGCTTGAATTTCGCAATGTTTCCGTTTCCTGTCAGCACATGCCGATCTTAAACGACATCTCATTAACTTTCCGTGACGGGGAGATCACCACGATCCTTGGCCCGAACGGCTGCGGCAAGACCACCCTGGTCCAGTGCTTAAACGGTGCTTCCACGGTGACCGCCGGACAGATATTCTTAAACGGGCAGGATTTTCTTAAAATTTCCCCGAAAGAACGTGCCCGGGAAATTTCCCTGCTCCCACAGGTCCGCACGATCATTCCTGCTATTCCGGTTAAAATGCTTGTGGAACACGGGCGCTTTCCTTATCTTGGATTTTCCCGCCGGAAATCAAAGGAGGACACTGAAATTGTAAACCGTGCCATGGAATTTACCCACATCAGCCAGTATGCCGACCAGTATGTCGACACGCTCTCCGGCGGTATCAGACAGCGCGTGTTTTTTGCCATGGTGTTAGCGCAGGATTGTGATTACATCGTGTTGGACGAGCCGACCACCTATCTCGACCTGACCGGGCAGCGCGAATTTTACGCCATGATAAAGGAATTAAAAAAACAGGGAAAAACGATTATTCTGATCTTACATGATCTGAGTCAGGCGGTGCGCATCTCAGATACGCTGGTTGTCATGAACCGCGCCGGTTCCAGATCTCTTGATGAAGCAGCGCATGCCGGTACAGACTCTGATGTTAAAGCAACTGATTTTCCCAGCAGCATCGCCATGGTTGGCACGCCCCAGGAGTGTCTGCAGTCACATGTGATCGAGGATGTGTTTCAGACAAGCTGGAAAAGGTTTACGGATGAAGATGGGGAGTATTACTTTTTTGAGTAATACTCTTTTTTGTATGAATTTTTCTTGACATATGGATTAAAATGATGTATTTTTATTTTTCATTTGATTGTGCACAATTTAATTGTTTTAAATCTTTTATTTTGAAAGGAAACTTTTACTATGAATTTTTATGATTATGAAGCAGAGGATGCAGGATTTGAGATTCTTGATTTCCCATGTAATCAGTTTGGAAACCAGGCACCGGGAACAACCGAGGAGATCGCATCTTTCTGCGACGCAAAATTTGGAATTACCTTTAAACTTTTTTCCAAAATTGAGGTAAATGGAGAAAATACGCATCCGCTGTACAAATATCTGAAAGAACAAAAAGGTTTCGGAGGATTTGATCCAAACCACCCTCTCACCCCGCTGCTCGAAAGCGGATTATACCGCACCCAGCCGGATTTCCGTAACACCCCTGATATCAAGTGGAACTTTACGAAGTTTCTGATCGACCGGGATGGAAATGTGGTAGAACGGTTTGAGCCTACCACCTTTTAGCATTTCTATCCATGTATCATCTGAAATCAATTCTGCTTTATAGGATGTTTTGAGCACTTCACGCGGCGAACCCGCAATAAAACCCGTCATTGCATAATATTCTACCAGTATATCCTTCATAACTTTCCATGCCAGATCAAATGTGATGCTAAATTTTGCACTGGTTCCACTCAATACAAAAGAATCCGAAAGATCCCTCTGTTTTGCTTCTGCAAGTGCATCAAAATCCTTCACACCGGACACGGCAACATCAATGTCACTTCTCTCCCGTGCTGTTCCTTTCGCTCTAGAGCCAAATAAGATCACCTCCACCGACGAAAAATGTCTGCAAAGTTCTGCAACCGCCTGTATCACTTCTTCTGCCCTCACAAATACTACCTGCCTTTTTCACATATTGAAATCATTTTAGCAGACGTTGCCGGCAATAGCAGCGATTGCCTTTGACGTGTATTTATGTTTTAATATGAACACTTAAAGACTTTTCGCCAGCAGAACGGAGCGTACAGGTCTTTATTGACAGTTATTTTCTGAATGAAACAGGTCTGATCAGTGTGCATCCAAATGAAAATACAGCTACCGTATTGTTAAAAACAGAAGATTTATTACAGATCATAAAAGAACACGGAAACGCCGTTGATGTTGTTTCCATCTAATCAGATAATATACAAAAAGGAAGCACACTCTGCTTTAAATGTGATCCATTCACTGCAGTATGCTTCCTCTTTTTTTTAACTACAACTCCATCTCTGCCGTCTCCCCGATCACAATAACCGCCGGAGACTGCATTCCGGATTCTTTTACTTTTTCTGCAATATCAAAAAGTGTTCCTCGCACACTTACCGTTTTTCCATCAAAATTTCCCTGCACCACTGCTGCCGGTGTTTCCGGAGATTTTCCATACTCCATCAGCCGTCTGGCCAGTTTTGAAAGCTGGTGCATTCCCATCAGAAATACAAGCGTGCCCTCCACTGCCACAAGTTCTTTTAGTCCTTCCGGCAGACTGTCCGCAGTGCCTTTCGTATGTGCCGTCACCACATGAAAACTGCGGCTTTTTCCACGGTGTGTTACCGGGATTCCTGCTGCCGCCGGAACCGCAATGGCAGATGTGATTCCCGGCACTTCTGTCACCGGGATTCCTTTCGCCTTTAACGCTTCCATTTCCTCACTGCCTCTGCCGAAAACAAACGGATCTCCGCCTTTTAAGCGCACCACGCGTTTGCCTTTCTTCGCATGTTCGATCAGAATCGCATTGATTTCTTCCTGTTCCCTGCTATGTACACCGATCCGTTTCCCGACATAAATTTTTTCACAGCTCTCCGAAGCGTGATCTAACAGACGCGCATCGATCAGATCGTCATAGACAAGCACCTCGGCTCTCCGTATTGCATTTAAACCGCGCAGTGTGATCAGGTCATATGCACCGCAGCCCGCACCGACGAGCGTTACCATGCCTGTACTGACGATTTTCCCTAATCCAGTCTGTTCCGCACTCTGGCAATAATCTCTGATCCGCTGCCTCGTCTCTTCCTCATCCGGCACGCGGTTTTCATCCATGCAAAGCTGTGCTGTCTCTTTCAAAAATCTGGCTCTGATCCTGTCATCTGCAATCATTTTTTTTGCAGGTTCCCGGATTGATTCTAAATAATCAAGGATCTCTTCCATCTGATTTGGAAGTTCCCTCGCCATGCGGCTTCTTAATTCTGCCGCGATCTGCGGACTGGCTCCTGCGGTGGAGATTCCCGCGGTCAGTTTTCCTTCTTTCACAAGAGACGGAAATAGAAAACCGCAGTAATCTTTGTCATCTACCACATTGACTAAAATTCCTTTTTCCTGACACAGTGCGCTGATCCTGTGGTTTAATTCCCTATCATCGGTTGCCGCAATGACAAATGCACAGCCCTCGATATCCTCCGGCACAAAGGGACGCTCCTCACACATAAATGCCGGATCCTGTTTTAATTTGTCCATAATATCCGGTGCTATTATGGTAATCTTTGCACCGAACGGCTTCACCTTTTCTGCCTTGTGTGCTGCAATCCTGCCGCCACCCACGATCAGGCCTTTTTTATTTTCTATATCAATAAAAAACGGAAAATATGCCATTTTCAAACCAAACCTTTCTCACTCCGCCTCCGGGTACAGAATATCTGCCAGCTGCTTATAAGCCTCTCCCCATTTTGCATTCGGTTTTAAGTTGAATAAGCGCTTATCAAGGATATAATAATGATCATTTTTCACAGCGGTCAGGGATGCCCATGCCGGGTTTGATGTCAGAAGATCTTCCACATTTTTCATGGCGGCATCGCTGTCATTTCCCTGAATCGTCACAAAAATATACTGTGGATCAGCCGCAATGATCGCCTCCATGCTGAGGTCATCTAACAGGCTCTCGTCGCTGTCTGCGATATTCACACATCCAAGGTCTGCCAACATTTCCCCGCAGACATTTCCGTCACTGCCCTTGGCCTTTACATTGCTTGATGCTGCCCGAAGGAATAATACAGTCGGATTACTGCCGTCCGCTCTCTGCTTCATTGCCTCTACTTCTTTCTGCACATCAAGACCATTTTTCTGATAGAGATCATCTCTGCCGGTGATCTGTGTACAGATGGAAAGCATATTTAAATAATCATCAAAATTTGCAACGTCAAAATAGGCAACGGTAATTCCTGCCTGTGTCAGTGTTTCCTCCATTGCAACGTCTGCATCCGTATTTGCACTCGCGATCACAAAATCAGGCTCCGCTGCAATGAGCTTCTCGACATCCGGCTCCAAAATGCTGCCAAGATTTACCACACTCTCATCAAGGTCTAAACCCAGGCTCTCCCAGGAATCATTTGCTGCTGCAACAACATTTCCGCCTGCTAACATCCATACATCCGTAAAACTTCCGATCAGCGTTGCCACACGATCAGCAGATTTCACTGTCACCTCACGTCCGAGATCATCGGTAAAAGTATAACCCTGTGTCTGTGTTTCGGTATTTGTTTCCAATGTCTCAGTCCCGGCTTCTGATGATCCAGCGTCTACTTCCAGTGTCTCAGACAGTTCCATATCTGCTTTACTGTCCGTTTTCTGCTCAGCCACAGCCGGCACATTCCCTGCTGTTTCATCTGCAGAAGTCTCCTTTGCTCCCCCGCAGCCTGCAGAAAGAAGCAGCGCTGCAAGCACGCCTGTCAGTGCCAGTTTCTGATAAATTATTTTCATGTTTTTCATCCTCCGTAAGTTGTTTCTACATTTTTGACATTATATTTTTTGTTGCTTTTTTTGTCAACTATACAGGTCTCGCAGAGGGATTAAAATTTCAAGGCATAAATTTGACTTTTTCGTCATTAATTGCTATAGTGGGAAACGTTCCATACAAATGCTAGGGGTGCTGTTTATACCATATGGTATTGACAACGTGCTGAGAGATGATTTCATCGACCCTTATTACTTGACCCGGATAATACCGGCGTAAGGAAGCGTTTTCTTTTACTTTATTCTGGTAAGAAACAATCCCCCGTGTTTGTAGACAATAAAATGTACGCTCCGCGAACATTCTATTATCATGAATTAGGATTCTGGTGTCAAAAGGTGGCTCACAACTTAGCGATTGTCAAATTGCACAAAGTTGGGACTCGTTTTGTGACTTTGGGAGAAAATTAGAAAATCTTAGTATGCCTGTTAATGCATAGTGTTTTGCTGCCATGGATGGCAGCAAAAGTCTTAACGTCCCATGGACGGGACGTTTAAGACGTACACGTCACTCCTGGAAAATCTAAATCAGGCATACTTAGTTTTTCTTATTTTCGGACAGCGGAACAAAATAGATCCGACTTTGTGCAACTTGACAGTCAAAAATTGAAAACCACCTTTTGATACCAGAATCAAATCAGGAAAACAAGGAGGATTTATGAATAACTTTTTTGCTACACCGGAAGGAGCCTGGGGAGACGGCTCCGTACATCTTACGATCACGGGAATCGTGATCGTCGTCGTTATCATCGCATTACTGCTCATCATCGCAGCTTTTGTGCGTCAGAAGAATGCAAGCCGCAAGGCAGCACTGACCACCAAACAACTCGTCTACTCTGCAGTTGCTATCGCACTTGCCGTGGTATGTTCCATGATCAAATTGTTTGAGATGCCGATGGGTGGTTCCGTCACATTACTTTCCATGCTTTTTATTGTTTTAATCGCATACTGGTATGGCCCTTATGTCGGCATCATGACAGCCGTTGCATATGGTCTGGTACAGTTTGTAACGGAACCGATCTTCTACACGATCCCACAGATGCTGCTTGACTATCCGCTCGCATTCGGTGCGCTTGGTCTTGCCGGATTTTTCAATAAGAAAAAATGGGGACTTCAGATTGGATATGTAGTCGGCGTTTTCGGACGTTTCATCTTTTCCACGATCTCTGGCATTGTATTTTTCGCATCCTATGCACCGGAAGGCATGAACCCGATCCTTTATTCTTTAGGATATCAGGCCTCCTATCTGGTACCGGAAGCAGTCATTACACTGATCATTATCAGCATACCGCCGGTTGCCAAAGCACTGGCACACGTAAAACAGAATGCAGTAGAAGCATAAAATCAAAAAAACAGCCATACCGTTTTTATTTCAAAGCGGTACGACTGTTTTTTAGTTCTTTTATGTATTAATCTAACAGCATCTGCACGCATCCATACATTCCTGCATCATTTCCAAGTCCTGCAGGCACAAACTTTGTGTTGCGGCAGGCATGGAAGGATGTCTCCACAAAATGCTTCTGGATGCTCTCGATCAGGATACTTCCTGCTTTGGAAACACCACCACCGATGACAACAACTTCCGGGTCAACCACACATGCAATATTAGATAAGGTAGATCCTAAGATTCCGCAGACTTCATCCACTAAACCAAGTGCCACTGCATCTCCGCTCTTTGCCTCATCAAACACATCTTTTGCAGTCAGTTCCGGGAAGTTTCTAAGGCTTGTCTCATCGTTGGTCTTAGCAAGTTTTCTCTTTGCCACACGTACGATACCGGTTGCGGAAGTGTACTGCTCTAAGCATCCGTACTGTCCACAGTTACATGCCTCGATCTCATCATGATTTACGGTAATATGTCCGATCTCACCGCCTGCTCCGTTAAATCCTGCAACGACCTTTCCATCTACGATGATACCGCCGCCGACACCGGTTCCAAGTGTTACCATGATAACGTCTTTACAGCCTTTTGCTGCCCCCTGCCACATCTCTCCGAGAGCTGCAACGTTGGCATCATTTCCTGCTTTGACCTTAAGACCTGTCAGATTTCCGAGTTCTTCCTCTACATTCACGATTCCCCAGCCTAAGTTTACACAGCGGTTTACAACACCGTTGCTCTTAACCGGACCTGGAACACCGATTCCAACACCCTGTACATCATCTTTGCTGATGCCTTCCTGTGCCAGTTTATTATCAACTGCCTGTGCGATATCAGACAGGATTGCTGCTCCGTTATTTTCCGTGTTGGTCTTGATCTCCCATTTATCGATCAACTTGCCGTTTGTTTCAAAAAAACCGATCTTACAGGTAGTTCCCCCGACATCAATTCCAAATGCATACTTTTTCATTTTCGATCCTCCAGTATTCTTCGCAGCAACATACCTGCCACGCGTTTTTTTGCTCATATTAAGGTAATGATAACGTTTCCAAATTTGTATGTCAAGCCTTCATCAGTGCTTTCTGCATTCCAAATCTGTTCTGTTGTTTCTGTGTTCTGCTGCTCACTGTTGTCGTTCGCCTTGTTGTTATTGCTGCGGTTAGTCTTACTGCTGTTGGTCTTGTTGCTGTTGGTCCTGCTGCTGATCTTGTTGCTGTTGTTGTTCCTGCTGTTGTTGCTGTTGCTGCTCCTGCTGCTGATCTTGTTGCTGTTGGTCCTGCTGCTGATCTTGTTGCTGTTGCTGCTCCTGCTGCTGTTCCTGTGGTTGCTGCTGATCCTGTGGCTGCTGTTCCTGTGGTTGCTGCTGATCCTGTTGCTGCTGGTTCTGTGGTTGCTGCTGATCCTGTTGCTGCTGATTCTGATCCTGCTGCCCGGCATTTTCATCCGCATTCTGATCCGGATTCTCCTCCGTATCTTCCTGATGGAATGTATGAACCTCATCCGATACCTGCGCATACGGTAAAAATTCCATCGGAGAACGTCCTTCATGTGCCTTTAACATAAACTTCTGCCAGATCGTGCCCGGATAAGTAGATCCCATCAGTTTATCCATTTTTTTCGGCATATCATAACCAACCCAGACACTCGTCGTGTAATATCTCGTATATCCCACAAACCATCCGTCCTTCTGGTCGTTGGATGTACCTGTCTTTCCGGCTGCAGGCATACTGCCAAGACCAAGTCCGTGTGCTGTTCCGCTCGTGATAACACCTTTTAAAACATCTGTCATCATACGCGCCGCATTCTGCTTATACACAGCCTCTTCCGTCTGTGCAGATGCATAGATTTCATTGCCATCCGCATCTAATATCTTAACAATACAGGTCGGTGCCCGGTAATTTCCATCGTTTTCGATCGCTGCATACCCGGACGCCATCTCAAGCGCAGACACACCGTTTGTAAAACCTCCAAGTGCCGTTGCCGGTCTGTAGTCATTGGCATCCAGTTTTGCAAAATTCATTTTTTCAAGATAAGAAAGACCGACTTCCGGAGTCAGCTCCTCATATAATTTCCATGCGATCGTATTGACAGACTTCTCCACAGCCGTCCGGACTGTGATCTGACCGGAATAGGAACCATTTGCATTCCTTGGTCCATCCTCGATCGGCTCGTCTGTCACCACAGAATCCGGCGTATAATTGCGCTCAAAAGACGGTGTATATACGATCAGCGGCTTAATGGCACTGCCCGGCTGACGGTAACTCTGAAATGCACGGTTTAACGTATAACCGGAGAAATCCTGGCTTCTTCCACCCACGATCGCCCTGACATAGCCATTGTCATTGTCAATACAGACTGCTGCCGACTGCAGGGCATACACGCCCTCATCATTGACCTCCGTGTAACCGGCGAGCGCCTCGTTTACCGTATCCTGCAGTTTCTGCTGTAAGTTCAGGTCAAATGACGTATAGATCCGGTAGCCCGCAGTATACAGCTTTTTCTGACACTCACTGTACAGCGTCTCATAAGCTTCGTCATATTTGTTTTTTTCATCTTCCGAGGAAAACTGATATTTAAACTGGAAATCCTCCGTTTCCATCAATGCCCTGGCTGCACAATAATAGGTATAGGTCTCCACATAATCATTTTTTGCCAGTGCTTCCGGCCGGTCTAACGCCATCACCTCACCCAGTGCATTTTCGTATGCTGTTTTGGAAATTTTCCCATCATCGAGCATATTTTTCAAAATACGGTTTCTTCTCTTGTATGTGTTCGTGATATTCGTAAGTGGATCATAGAGCGTCGGATTATTTGGTACCGCACACAAAAATGCCTGCTCCGACAGATCAAGATCCTGCACATCCCGGTTAAAATACCCACGGCTTGCCGACTGGATCCCATAGTATCCGTTTCCAAAATAAATATTATTAAGATAGAATTCAAGAATCTCATCTTTGGTGTACTTCTTTTCGAGTTCCCGCGCGATATACATTTCCTCAACCTTTCTCTGCCATGTCTTTTCCTGGCTCAAAAAAATATTTCGCGCAAGCTGCATTGTGATCGTACTGCCGCCCTGTGTTGCCTCTCCATTTTCAATCATTGCCTTTACCGCACGCAAAAGCGCCCGGTAGTCAATTCCGTTATGCCGGAAAAACTTTTTATCCTCTATACTGACGATAGCACACTCTACATTACTCGGCATATCTGTAATCGAAAGATAATAAGAATCTTTTCCGCCTTTTAATGTGGAGATTACACTTTCATCCGAAGCATAGACGATACTGGTCTGATTTGCCTTAAATGTTTCCTTGCTGGAATGGCGCACCAGCTCTATTGCCTGCGTCTTTAAGTCTTTTACTTCTTCCGCGTAACCGCCAAAATAATACCAGCATGCCCCTGCAATGACTGCAAGCAGCAGCACCAGCTGCATCTTTGCGAAAAACCAGAACATACGGTATTTCTTTTTTTTCTTTTTTCTTGCTGCCATGATTGCATCTCCTCTATTCCAAAACAATTTTATGATATGTAATCCCTGACTGTTCAAGTAATTCCATCTCACGCTTCTGGCAGGTAAAGATCAGTATCTGTCTTCCCTGCTCTTTTCTGATCTGACAATCAAGTGCACGAAGTGTCTGCATCAGACGTTTTTCATCATACATACCGAATGCCTCATCAAAAATAACCGGCATGGGTTCTTCTTTTGTCACAATCTCTCCGACCGCAAGACGGAATGCCAGATAGATCTGTTCTAACGTTCCATGACTCAGTGCCTCAGGAAGAATCTCTTTTCCATCTGCCAAAATCAAAAGCTTTCCGTCTTCCTTTACAATCGCATGATCATATTTCCCTGCAGTAAGCTGTGACATCCACTTTGAAACGGCACTCCCAAGTCCATCTAAACTGTCCTCATAATACTCTTTTGCAAGACGGTCGATCTCTGCCGCTGCAAGTTCTAATGCACGGATATCTTCTAACAGTTCTTTTTCCTGTCCTCCCGGCTGTTTTGCAGCCTCAAGATCCTGCATGATATTGTAACGTCTGGTCTCTTTTTCAGACAGCGACTCTTTTAAACTGAGAAGCATCCGTTCCGCCTGCCGCAGTCCTGCATCCGCATAAGTTTCCTGTGTCACTGCCTTCATCTCATTCTTTTGTGCTGATAAATAAGCTTCCTTTTTTGCCTTCTCTATCACATGGCTGATCCCCACATAAAGTCCGCATAGAATCATCCCTGCAAAAAAGACTGCCTGCAAAATAAAAAACAGGCGTGACGGATACGAAGTGACGTGGTGTACCGCTGTATTGACAAGCAGCGCAGAAGCACAAAGTCCGATCCCCGCCATGCGGTCAGGCTGTTCTTTTTCCCATTCTGATTTTCCGGCTTTCTCTGCCCCTGTTCTCTCCGGCGCAGCATCCTGCCTCTCCATACGGACTGTCTGATGTCTTTCCTGTTCGGATAATCTCTTTCGTTTTTCACCGATCTCTTCCACACGCACACGCTTTAACTGGTCGATCTCTCTCCCGGCATCCGCAATATTGGCATGTAATCCACGACTGTCACGTTCTAAGAGATCTTTTTCCACAATCAGCTGGCGGATATCCTCATTTTTCCGTTCATGAATCGTCTTTACTTCCTGCGTCAGTTCCCGCTTTCTTGCTGCAAGTGCTGCTTTTGCCCTCTGAACCTGGATATTTGCGCCACCGCCCTCCGCAGCATTTGAGAGATATTCAGCCAGGATATCTGCAAGTTCTTTTCCTGTCACTGCCCCGGTCTGCGGTATATCATAAGTGTTTCCAAACGTTTCTTTATCTATTCCACCGAGCAGCATGGCCAGATCGCCGTAAGCAACCGACAGTTCTTCCCCGTCTGCCTCGTTCTTTAAAATATCTTTTTTGTCTTTATAGTAAAAATTACGCTCTAAATAAAATGGTTTTCCATCCACCAAAAATCGCACGGCACCACTGTAATAGGAAGGTGCATGCCAAGGCTCATGCTTTTGGTACATGCTGTTTAGCGTGCCTCTTCCACGCCCCTTTTCCATTCCGAAAAACATTCCCAGCAAAAAGTCATGCAGCGTTGTTTTTCCCGCCTCATTCTCCCCATAAATCACGTTGATCCCAGGTTCAAATGAGATGTTCCTGTTCTGCAATTTTCCAAACTGACCAATGATTGCTTCTTTTATCTGCATATTTTATATCCTAATAACGCATTGACTCCATATTCCAATGCCTTTTTTGTGACCACATCCTGCGGCCGCCTTTCCATTTCCTCTATGTAATTCCCAAGAAGGGTATCTTTATAGTTTTCTTTTAATTTTTCGTAGTCATAATCCGGCGAAAGCTGTTCCGTCACATCGACAACCCTGTCAAATTCCTCTAACTTTGCCGTATCAAATTCGGTATCCGGCGAAACTTTCCCCCGCAGAAACAGACGGAAATACTGATACCCCGGTCTTTCTGCCAGCAGTGTTTTTGCCCATTCACATATTTCGAAATTTGTCGTTTTCCCTGTAACCGGATAAACTTCATGACAGTATTCGCATTTTTTGACCGGATGAAAATGAATATCGGTATGCTCTTTATCGATCGTTCCCAGCCAGTATCCATGTGATCCGACATCATTTTTATCCGTCGGTTCTAAACTTCCCGCCATCACTGCACGCCCCGGTATCTGCTGTCCGCCTTTGTGAATATGTCCGGCAGCAATATAATCAAACCCATTTTCCAGAATATGCTTCGGATGGTATGGAATATGCTGCGGATCTCCGCCATGTACCAAAAGAATGTTGATCTTCGACAAATCCTCCGGAATGATTGAATCGTAAACCGGTTCTCCAATCTCCCTGTGCCAGTAACTTAACCCGTAAATACTGACATTTTCCTCCTCAAAATCAAAATGTCCCGGCTCCTCCTGACGGAAAAAATAAACATTCTCCTCCCACTCCATCGTCAGATAATACGATTTTGTACGAAGATAATCGTGATTGCCCGCCATCAGGATAATTTTCGTCTGGGGTATTCTGCTGAAAAGATAATTGACTTCCCGAAGTTCTTTTTTTAACGGCTGCGCATGAAACAAATCCCCCGATATCAGCAAAAAATCCGGCTTTAACTCCACTGCCGCCCCGATCACTTCTGCAAAAGAATCCCAGATATCCTGCGCTCTTTTTTCACTCCAGGGTTTTCCCTCATCCGGTTTTATTCCAAGATGTACATCCGAAACATGTATGAATTTCATAAGCTGCTCCATTTCTGTCTCATTTACAGTGTCTATTGTATATGATTTTTTTTGTTTTTCCAATAGTATATTAAAAGCGGGAAAATCTTTGCTTTTTTGATTTTCCCGCCTCTTCTCATCTCTGAGTTTATTTTACTGTTCCATCTGCCGTCCCAAAAATGATGCTGCCGCCGCAGCAAGTTTTCCTTCGGTATCATTCATTTTCTTTTTCTCATCCTTATTGCAGATGATCACTGCACCGATCGCATCTCCCTCACAGATGATCGTGCTGAATGCCTGTTCTGTATATTCCCCGGCATCATCTAACGTCACTTTCATAAATTCCGCATCTCCCGCGGATGCCTGATAGTTCTTTCTTTCACTGATTGCTTCCTCTAACTGTCTGCTGACCGGTTTTTCCTCAAATTCTTTTTTCCCGCTTCCGGATGCTGCGATCACATGGTCACAGTCTGTCACAAGAACAAGATATCCCGTAGTCTGTGCCAGGCTTTCAGCATATTCCCCGGCAAATTGTCCAAGTTCACCGATTGGCGAATATTTTTTCAGGATGATCTCCCCCTCGCGGTCTGTAAATATCTCAAGCGGGTCACCCTCGCGGATCCTTAAAGTTCTTCTGATCTCTTTTGGTACCACGATGCGTCCTAAGTCATCTATCCGGCGAACAATTCCTGTTGCTTTCACGTTGTTATCCTCCAATGCTATATTTTGATAAAGCAGCTCTTTCTTATATATCAGCTTTGGAGTTAGTATGTGGAAAATATTGAGATTTATTCTTGTATCCTCTCATTTGCTTATGATTCCGGCCGCAGACAATATGCTATATCATAAATTTCCCGTGAAAAGTCCTGATGATTAATCAGTTATCACCTGATAGAATTTATACTTTTTTATCATTTTCTGCGCATCCAGTCTGCATACCAGAACACGATCTCTGCAATATGATGCAGATCGCCTTCTTTGCTGGTGGCTCTCCAGTTTTCTTTATAAGCCATAAACCAGCATTCTAACTTTTCTGCCAGTTCCAGACCTTTCTGCATATCAAAACTTCCCGTTTTTTCCATGCTTTCTGTCAGGAGTCCTACGGCATTCCAGATACCGATCCCCTGCAATGTCACGGATAAAAGCTGCATCTGTTTTTTCGTTTCCGGCATCGCCTGCGTGCTCTCCAAAAGTTTTTTGTATATATCACGCAGGGCATCTGCTGCAGCATCTACACCCGCCTGATCCACACCGCGGAACAAATCTTCGCCCTCTTCGAGTTCATGTTTTAAGCACCGGTTCTCATAATACATGACAGCTTCTCTCCACTGAAATACCGACTGTCCGCAGATTTCTGCCAGATGGGAAACATAATTTCCGGTAGTATCCCCATACTCGATCCGTGAGATCATACGGTTTAACTCTGCAAATGGTATCTTCTCCCCATTCCAGGAAAATACAGCACCGTAGATCATCCCCGGAACAGAAAATGCCGGATCATTAACGTGTCCAAAATCTCCCCAGTCTGTGTTCAACACACCGATGCCATGATATTTTGCCGCATAACCGCACATTCTTGTAATATTTTTATAAGAATTTTCTATTAAGTTTGCCCACTGGTTCCAGCCGCATACACCCGGACACAGATACTGCACTGCACCCGTCTGTGCAATCGCCCTCGTCTCATCTTCCCGCTGTTCCGGTGCATATCCCCAGTTCAGGCAGATCATGCTCTCAGGCAGTTCCTTCATCAGTTCCGGCGAATTCCAGATAATATCACCCCAGAACATCGGGATTTTTCCATTTTCCACCAGAAATTGTGCAAGCTCTTTGACATAGTCAATATAAAGCCGATGGACGCCACGCTCTTCGGCAAGTTTTTTCGATTTATATTTGCCAAGGCAGAATGTCTCATCCGCACAGATATTAAATTTGTTGGAAGAAAACAACTGCATATATTCTGCGATCATCTTTTTGATCAGAGGAAGGGAACGCTCATCGGAGACATTGATCGTATGATACCGCATCCGGTTCCAGAAGGAAAACGGCTCCTTCCAGGAATCCTCCATCTCGCAGAGATCCCCATATGTTTTTGTGGAGAGCAGTGTGCACAGATGTCCAAAACTTGCCAGCGACGGAACCAGTTCAATATGACGTTCCCGGCAATAACTGTCAAGTTCTAAGATTTCCTCTGCCGTAAGCGGAGTCTGATCCCTCCACATTTCCGAAAAGTCACGGAACAGATAGGTATGTTCCACATAAAGCTGAAGCTGGTTTAATTTATAGCGGCACATCCTGTCTGCAATTTTTTTGAGTTCTTCCAGTTTTAACACACGTCCCCTTGTCTGGTCAAAATAATAACCACGGTTTGGCATATCCGGGGCATCCTGAATCTGTACACAGGGCAGTATCCCGCCACACTGCTGTACGATCTGGCAGAAGGTCTCCACACCATAAAGCACGCCAGCCCCGTCGCCGCCTGAAATCTGTCCGCCTTTTTCGTCGATCGTGATCTCATATGTCTGCTCTGGTAATGTTTTTGCGATCCCAAGAGAGAGATCCCCCTCCCTTACTTCCCCTACGGAAAACGGCAGGATAAGCCCCGTTTCCTGCCTGATCGCCTCCTGCAGTCTTTTTGCTGCATGCATCTCTGTCTCTGCCACCTCTTTTGTCATCACAATATGTGTGCTGTGGCAAAGCAGCATCTGTCCGTCCTGTTCTTTGATTGTTTTTGGCTTTGGTAATAAATACATAATTTTCTCCTCCTGCTGTCAGAATTTCTTCCTATTCTTCAAAAATTATTTTTCCACTATCCATTAAAAGTATTTTACTCTTATAAATCTTTGCACCACTCTCATTAAAATACCGGAATTTATCCGCATCCATAACGATTTCAAATGCCTTCTGACCTCCTTTTTCCACTTTTATTCTGGAAAATGCAACCAGTTCCCGCTCTCTTGGCACAAGTTCACCGGACAACACTTTCCGGTAGCATTGCAGCACTGCCGTATCATCTATATTTCCTTTATTCTTTACAATTCCTGAAATAATCCACACATCCTGCTGCTTTTTAAGACAGATATCCACATACTCCATGTGGGAATATCCCATTCCTTCCCCAAATGTATACAAAACTCCATGTTCCATATCACAATAGTGCATTGCCGGATAGGACACCGTATGGTTATAGTACACCGGAAGCTGTCCGCAGTTTCGCGGAAGGGACACCGGCAGTCTGCCGGACGGTGCATATTTTCCAGACAACAGCTCCGCGATTGCTTTTCCTCCCATCGGTCCCGGATAAAAAGCATATAACAGTGCATCTGAATCCTGCGCAATTTCAGGGATTGCATAAGGCCGCCCGGCAATGACTACGGAGATCACCGGTTTTTTCAGCGCACAGACAGCCGTAAACAGTTCGTTCTGGTTCCCGGGGAGCTGTAATCTGGCGGTATCCATGCCCTCCCCACAGTCCATCTCAAGTACTCCCTGTACTTTTGCCGCACCGTTTTCATCGAACAGCGCCCCTTTAAAACGACTCGATGATCCGCCTAATGCCAGCACGATAATATCCGCATTTTCCGCAAGAGAAACAGCCGTCCCGACCTCATGTCCATTATAACAGCGAACCCGGTCTGCACCAAATTCTTTTTCCATGCCGCTCTTTAACGTCTCATATCCTGCCCTGTCCATTGGAGGTGAATAATCACCGATCTGCCGGTAAATATCATCCGCATTTGGACCGATCAGGGCTATTTTTTCTGCTCTCCCAATCGGCAGTACATTTTCATTCTTCAACAACACTACCGACTCGCGCGCCAGTTTTTCCGACTCCTGATATGCCTCTGTCGGAAATGAAACAGCACCATTTTCGCTGTAAGAGGCGGTACGGTTCCCGTTTTCATCAATATAAGGTTTATCCATCAGTCCCTGCTCAAATTTCAAAGTGAGCACTCGAAGGACCGCCTGATCGAGTTCCTTTTCCGTGATAAATCCCTGTTTTAACGCCTCCTCTAACTTTGTATAACCTTCATCCCACAGACTGATATCCACACCTGCTTTCAGTGCAAGTGCTGCCGACCTGATATTATCCCCCGTCATAATGTCTAACTGGTCGATGGCGATGCCATCCGCCATCACGACCCCGTCAAACCCCAATTGTTCCCGCAGAATATCCTGCAGCAGATGTCTGTTGGCATGGCAGAATTTTCCATCGATCTCGTTGTATGCAGCCATAATGCCTTTTACGCCCGCCTCACAACATGCCTTCGCCGCCTGTAAATGGATCTCCCACAGTTCCCTCTCTCCGATCCGCGCTGCGCTGGCATTGACCCCTCCGGTCGTCTCCCCCTGTGCACAAAAGTGTTTTGCAACCACTGCAACGCCCTCTTTCTGGATTCCTGTTACGATCGCCCGCGCGAGCTCTGCCGATAAATATGGATCCTCCCCATAACACTCCTCACTGCGCCCCCATCTTGGGTCTCTTAAAATATCCAGTGCCGAAACCAGTGCAAAATCCACGCCCATCTGCTTTAACTGCCTGCCGCACACCTGCCCTGCCCGCTCATACAATGCCGGGTCAAACGATGCACCTACTGCCAGATTGACCGGGAGCAGATATCCGTCTAACGCCTGATGTCCATGTGGACATTCACTGCTCAGTAAAAATGGAATTCCAAGGCGGCTGTGTTCGATCACATATTTCTGTAACTGATTATATGCCTGCATGGAAAGTCCCCCGGCAAGCCCTGTCTCATAATTTTTTTCCGACCATGGATCTGCACGGTAAAGACCATAGATCGTGCCGATCCCGCCCCACTTTTTTACTTCATCCTTTAATTCCTGCGTAAAAATAATTTTTCCATCTTCTACATGGTAGATCCGAAAACCATATAAATGCTGGTTTAACTGTCCCACTTTTTCTGTTGCGGTCATCTGCGCAAGCAGCGCCTCTGCCCGCTTTCTGCTATCTCTCTCCATATCTGTCCTGTCATTTCTCCTTTATTTTTCGGCTGTATAATGAACTTGCAATAATTCCGAATGCAGACAAAATAAACACCATCTGTATGTTATCTACCGGAATGTTTAAAATCCTGATATCCTTTGCTAATGTCACAAATGTCGAGCCGAGCATGGATGAAAAAAATCCTACAAACCCAACCATTGTTGAGCAGAAGCTGACATAGCTGACACGGTGTTCTAACGGTGCAAAGGCAAACTGCATCCGAAAAGTCGCAATATTGATGCCGCCCCAGGCAACCCCGCTCACAGCCTGTACGACCGGAAGCCAGTAGATACAGTTTTCTTTCGTCAGCAGTCCCCAGCCGATATATGCAACTCCCAGCATAAAAATGGACCCCAGCGTAACAAGCCTCCACGAATAACTGTCTGCTGCCTTCCCCCACAGATTTGCAGCCGCGATCCGCGCCACCGATGCAACCATATTCATGACGGTGATATAAAAATAGGACAGCCCCAGATTCTCTAACATATAAATAGAAAAAAACGGACTGGCAAAATTAGACGCCACACTCCACAGCAGGAAGAAAATCAATATATTGCGGTAATTCTGGTCTGTGAGCGGCATCTGTATTGCTTTCCTTATGTTCAGTGGCTCCACATGTTTCACATTTTCCGGTTCCCGGATCAGCGTGAGACAGGTAATGTCGACCACGCAGATACCGATACATAAAATGCCGATGATCCGGAATCCCAGAATCTCCTGATCCGCGAAACGGTAGACATCTAAAATTTTACTTAAGATCAGGGAACCGCCTGTGGACGCAACTAAAGTCATTGAATCCTTCAGTCCGAGATATCTTCCCAACCGTTCTTTTTTCACCAGGCTGATCAGCCAGTTATTTGCCCCGGTGTTGATAAATGCCCCACAGAAATGTGCACAGGAATACAGCACCGCGATCACTGCCACCGAGATTCTCGCTCCTAACATCAATGTCGGAACAAACAGCATCATGAGCAGGCATAAGCGCTGGATGAGTGCAAACTCTACCGTGATCCGTTTGCTGCCTGCGCGGTTCTCATAGACGACAGAGGAAAAAATCTGGATGGTATTCATCAGCGTCGGCAGTGCAGCTATGATCCCGGTCAGTGCCGTCCCCGCACCCACAAGATAGGCAAGTCCCGATAAAAATGCGCCGGAAGTAACCGTAAAAATCTGTGTGGAAGCGCATCCATCGAGGATAAAAAGTGCCCTGCTGGTCCGATACTGTTTTTCCGTAATATGATCGGAACACTCAAAAATATGGCTTAATTTATTGGTCATAACGTAAATCTCCCTATAAAAAGAGAGGCATCCCACCGAACTCTCTTCGGAATCTGAATGCCTCTATATGATTTTAAACGAGTTTTACAGTAACAACTTCATACGGTTTCAGTTGTACACAAACCACTCCGTCTTTCAACTCTAATTCTGCTTCTTCCTCCTCGAGCAGATTGCAGACAAACGCTTTGTTGTAGTTCCCCTCAACTACAAGATTTGTCTTTGTGAGTGCATTTTCGCTCTCATACATACGGATAATGATGCCATGACCGGACTCTGCACACTTGATCGTCTCTAATACAACGTTGGACCTGTCCACAGATGCTTTTGACAACAGGCTTCCCGGCTTTCCTCCTGCCACTGCAATAGCCGGCTGGTTCAGGTCATATGCCTGCTCCACGGTCTTTGCTTCCTGCCATTTTTCCGCATGCGGATAGATTGCATAGGTAAAATAGTGCTCTTCCTGATCTGCCACCGGATTCGGTTCGATGCCGGATTTAATCAGTGTCAGTGCCATATCAGAATCCTTCACGGAATGTCCATATTTGCAGTCATTTAACATGCTGACTCCGTAGTGACCTTCCGAGAGATCGATCCATTTCTGTCCGCAGCTCTCAAAACGTGCTTTATCCCAGCTCGTATTGGTATGCACTTTGCGTGTCAGATTACCAAACTGTACATCAAATGTTGCTTCATCGGTATGTACATTGACCGGGAAATGTACCTTTAACAATGTCTGATGCTCTTTCCAGTCCACATAAGTCTCAAATTCGATCCTTCTGCTGTCTGCATAGAAATGGATCTTCTGGCGGATCACAGAATTGCTCTCCCTGCGCTCGATCTCTAATGTTGTGCGCACCGGACCACACTCTGTCCATTCCATAGAAATCACATCATTGACATCCCAGTACTTTTCGGTATAGTAAATATCCACATCCCAGTTATCAAAGCACATCGGCTTATCCTCGTACATACGGAACTGATTGCCTTTTTTGCCATCCTGCAGTACTTCCCTGTCGTTTTCCTTGTCGTAGATGCGGTCAAAACGTCCCTCCGCATCCAGATGAACCGTATAAAACGGTGTCTCAAGCGTATGGTCACCCACAATGACAAATGGCGTTTTCTGCTCTGTTTCCCCGGATACAGTGACAAATGTCTTATATCCTTTTGATGGCAGATGTTCTACATAAACCACTGCACCTTCTGCGGTCTTCTGTACCGGATAGAGCACGCCCTCTGCATCCTTTAACGCTTCCGCATGGATCTCCCCAAGTTCTACAATATCACTGCGGTCGTGTCCGGTCGTATTGAAAATAGTGATGCCTTCGCCATCTCCAACGAGCGCATGGAGACGTTCCTCTTCCAGTGCTTTGATCTCTTTCTGAAGTGCAGCATATTCTTCCTTTGTCACCTCATATACTTCATGGATCGCAGATCCAGGCAGAATATCATGGAACTGGTTGATCAGGACTTTTTTCCACATGCGGTCGAGTTCTTCTGCCGGATACGCAACCTGTGCCTGTGCTAAAACGGACAATAGTTCCAGATCCATCAGACCAAGTTCCGCCTTACGGTTGCTGCGTTTATTTCTCGCCATTGAGGTATAGGTTCCGCGGTGGTACTCAAAGTAAAATTCACCTTCCCATACCGGCAGGCGTCTGTCGCCTTTCACGCGCTCCTCAAGTTCTTCAAAATAGGTGCGTGAAAATTCCTGGCGTACTTTCGGAATGCCTTTGATTCCCTTTTCCATACGGATCGAGGTCTCAAGCATTTCCCTGGTCGGGCCGCCGCCGCCATCGCCGTAACCGTAGGAGACTAAGATATCGTTATTGATATCCTTATTCTGGTAACGCATCCATCCTCCCATGATCGCATCCGGGTGCAGCATGCCATTATAGGTCGTAAAGTAATCTTTGATCGGCTGGCTCACGCCAAGGGTCGTGATCAGGTGTGTCAGCACCTCTGTCCCGTCGATTCCACGCCACATCATCGTATCGTAAGGCACTTTATTGAACTGGTTCCATGCAAGCTTGGTCGTCATAAAATAATCAATTCCGCACTTTTTCATAATCTGCGGCAATGCCCCGGAGTAACCGAACACATCCGGCAGCCAGAGGATACGGTTGTCCACGCCAAATTCCTCTTTGAAAAAGCGTTTGCCATGCATAAACTGACGGACGAGGGATTCTCCCGATGTCAGGTTGCAGTCTGCCTCGACCCACATACCGCCTTCCGGCTCCCAGCGTTTCTCTTTGATGCGCTGTTTTGCTTTCTCGTACAATTCCGGATAGCGCTCCTTTAAAAATGCATATAACTGCGGCTGGCTGGACATGAACTTATAATTCGGGTACTCGTCCATCAGCTTTAACACAGTTGCAAAGCTGCGTCCGACTTTTTCCCTGGTCTGTGCCACAGTCCACCACCACGCAACATCGATATGCGTATGTCCGATACAGGTTGCGATCACATCCTCATACCCTGCCATATCCTCATAAAGTGCTTTCTGGATATAAGCAGATGCTTCCCGCACACTCCGGTAAAAGCCTTCGGAATACGGGGTCCTTAGATCCAGCAGATTGATCGTCTCATTGAGCACATACTCAATATCCTTGCGGTTTTTATCATCTGCTTCCATACGGGAAAATGCTGCAAGCGGAACCCACAGGTCATAATAGAGTTTTTCGATCTCTGCATCGATCTCCTCGATCTGTGTGCGGAGCGCAAATTCCTCATGCATGATCCCGGTATATGCCTGCAGATCGATGGTCAGTGTCTCTCCTGCCTTTCCGCTTCTTGTGATCAGGCACTCCCTGTGGTTCATATCGATTCCCTGATAAACCTCCCCGTTCACAAACACGATAAACTGCGGATTTCTTCCGTCATCCCACTCGTCGATCTGGGAGGAAACGCGGATCCATATGCTTTTGCCATCCAGCTCCTCCGGAACGGTATAGGTCGTGCGAAACCAGTAATGACGGTCCTTGCCATACCAGTGCATGGTCTTGCAGTCAAAGTTTTCCCAGGCTGCCTCGTCCTTTAATGCATCCTCCGGGTGAATAAAGTTTCCTTCCTTGTACTCCCACTGTGTCAGTGGAAATACCTGTTTTACTTTTAATTTCTTAAGTTCGTTGCAAATTACACCGACTCTTTTGTCTAAGAAATCCATATTTTCCTCCTTGTCTTGTTTTCTTTCTATATTAAGATCGTTTCCAATCTTTATATAAGTTCCATGATGCAGCCCATTAAATTATCTGGCAGCTGCATTAGCATCATGATTCATACTTTAATTTCCCTGTAATATATACTTTTTCGTTGTTGCTTCTGTAGGATAACAAAACCGTTCTGCTTTTCTCATCCCATACAGACTGCAGTTCCATGTTTTTCCCGCTTTCTGTATGTGCACATAAATCTTCCGTTTTCCCTGGCAGGCGGATCCTCATATTCACCTGAATGTGATCAATTGCCTTCGCCTCAATACTAAGCTGTCCGTTTTCACATACCATATTTTCAATACGCGCTGCCGTTGCGATAATCCTTACATCATCTTTTATCTTTTCAAGATCAAACAACAGCTTTTCCTGCCCGGGTTCTACCAAAACCCGCTCCACGACCGGATATTTATCTTCATACAGATCCACAAACAGCCCCTCTTTTGTATAAACTGATCCTGTATCCGATTCCTGCATGGACGCTATAACAATGTACGGATCCCTTCTTACCGACAGATAATTGCACATATTCCAGTGATATCCGCCCATCTTAAGTCCTTCCTGGATCCAGTTGCGGTATTTATCTGCGATCGCTTCATTCACGCTTAACAGCGCAGGAACTTCATTCCATACGAGAACATTTCCCTCTCCGATCCGGTAACATCCATTGGCTGGTTCCTTATCCATTCCAAACTCTGCAAAAAGATGTTGTGCGGGCGTGTCGCAGGAAAATTTCTGCCACCATTCCTGTAAATAATTATATGGATCAAAGTCTTTTCCAATATAAAAAAGTGTGCCTCCCTGTTTTACCCATTCCACCAGTTTGTGATGAAATTCTTCACTTTCCGGTTTCATAAATTCATAACTTAAGATCAGATACCGATATTTTTTCAGATACTCCTCATAGCGGACCATGTGATCAAAATATACCGGCTGTATCGGTAACCCATATTTTAATAATGGCAATGTCAGACCAAACCAGTCCGGGAATGCGCAGCATTCTTTATACGCATATTCCATTTTTTCCATGGACATAAGGAGCTGACGGTCTTCTTCCTTTTGAAAAATAAAATGGTTCATCCAATCTTCCATCCCCGACAGATTGATCTTTCGTCCATGCTGTTCCACATGATCCGGGTATGTCCGTTGGTACATACAGCTATCCGCTAAAAATACACCGACCGCATCTTTTTCTGTTTCGTCTTCCCCTTTGGTCATATCTCCCAGTGTCTGTATCATACTTGCCAGAAATGTCGCGTAGGTATCCGGGATATTTTTTGCACCTTCCATATCCTCCGTCGGGATCATCCCCTCCGCAAGACCGACTTTTCTTGGATATCTTCCCTTAAACACCCTGTTTGGCCACGGACACACCTCGTAGTGATCCACATCCGACCAGAATAAAGCTGCTGTCAGAGTCTTTTTATATTTATCTGCATACTCTTCCCAGCCATGCTCCGGGTTATCTTCCACCGGATCCTGTAAAAACCATACTTCCTTATCTGTCCCTTTTACCAGCTCCTGCATGATGCCATACTCTAAATACGCCGTCTCAAATGTTCTGCTCCTATAATGTCCCCCATATACGTTTCCCGTGCCGCTCGTCCCCGTCCATACCTGTGCGATAAAACCATCCACCTCATCGACATCCAAAAGACGGCTTTCCGGACTCATGATCTTCCACTGTGCATAATTTACCAGACTATGCGTCGCCACATAAAAATGGATCTCTTTCCCCGTTTTTCTTCCATACTCTTTGATATTTCTGCTGAGATGTCTGATAAGCCTTCCATATAAATATGCTTTTAATCTGGAACTGCGGTATTTCGCATTGATATTGGTATGGGGCGGCTCCCAATCCACGCCATAATATGCCAGATATTCTTTTTTAAATGCCTCCGAATATCCTCCCGCTTCCCAAAATTCGGGTTCTTCCATATAAATTTCTGTGATCCCTTTATCTATGAGAGTGCATAAATGTTCCGTTAAATATTGGATAAAAGACAGTGTCGGCACCATATATGGCGTATCGACCCCGTGCAGGATCGGGTTTCCTTTCCGGTCCGTCTGACATTCATCCCAGTGCTCCTTTCCGTCCCACTTGCCGCACAGATACTCTTTATAATTTCCCCATGCACACCCAAGCATTAAGTGTACCTTATAGCCCCGCTCCCTATATTGCTGCATCCGGGATTCTAAAGATTCATTCAGACCATAGACCATTACAAAATCTGTCTGAAGGTCAATCTCTGATGACCACGGTTCTATTTCCTGAAACCCCGTTTTGATTTCTTCTTTTTCTCTTATAAAAGCCATACTTTCACCTGCTCTTTATTCACGCTCGACCCATACCGCGGAATGTGGCAATAACACGGTATCATTCACTGGATTTGTAAATTTCCGGTTTCCTTTTAAATTTCCAATATCATACGGTGTTGACCGATGGTTTACCAAAACCATTCCCGTCTCAAACACACCTGTTTCAATGCCTCTTTCACAGATTCCTGAAACAGGTTTTCCACATACCCCTAACAGATCTTCCAACAATGTACTTCTTGCCTGAATGATCGGATACATTTCTTTATTTCTCTGTTCATATGGTACATGTGGTATATTTTTTGCCACATAAGAAGCACCTAACTGCACTCCGCAGGAAATAACCTTTCCTTTTTCAATTTCCTGCATAACAATACATTTGCCCGCATCGTCTGCATACGCACTGATACATCTGCCTGTCTCATATCTCTGGAATTCACAGCCCTGTGGAATGATAGGCTTTTGATATATGTACGGTGTTTTTTCACATGGGATGCCCTGGATGCCAAAACAGTTTTTACTTAACCCACAGTCTGGTCCATGTATCACGACTCCCCCATTTGTTACCCATTCCCGGATCATTTTTTCCATGTCTGTGTGTTCTTCTGCAAAATAACAGTCATTGGATGGAACGATCAGCATTTTATAGTCGTTTAATTTATTCTCTAAAATATCATAATAGCTGATGACATCCGTCTGATACCCAAGATCACAGCATATTTCATACCACCCCAGCATATCCAGCCGGCGGATCTCATTATTTTCCACATCAAACGGTTCATAATCTGACATCTCAGATGGAAAAAGTATTGCGATCTCTTTGTATTTACTTTTTCCCCTTTTTGGAATCACTTCTGCACACCAGGTATTTCCCCTTCTCAGTGAATCTAAAAAGTCATCTTCCATGCGGTTTAGCACACCGCCATCATCAAGTCCGTTCATCCCATAGGAAGTGTAGCCATCTACCCCGCACGCGGTCATGGTGCCCACAATTTCTTCCGGCGTTAAAAATGCATACAGATCCCGGTAAATATAACGTCCCCAATAGATACCGCCGATACATTCTTTTCCTTCATTCATCACGCGCATCATACTGTGCTGGCAGGAAGTGACATAGGCATCCGGACTCGCATCCGGTCTTGCCGGAACTGTTATGAAATGGCAGGAATCCACATAAGGACTGATCGCATACATATCGATCCCCCGCATTGCAGTATCCCACAATTCACTGTAATCCGGATTGTCACTGTCACATTGTTTCTGGCTGTACACATTTAAAAAATATCCCCACTGCGACAGATCCGGACAAAGGAATAATTCCGGGTGGTCTTTTTTGAGGCGTGTCTGCATATCTTTAAAGTACAGCCGCAGTTCTTCTATTTTCCAGGACATGTTATCTTTCCATATCCAGAACTTCTTTGTTCTTTTTTTGATATCCTCTCCGGTATAACAGCTTCCCTCTCCATAAATCACAGAATACCAGTAATCCTCTGGTTTTAACTGCTTAAAATCATCGATATCCAGATCGTACCTCTCATTGAATAACGATATATTGTTTTTATATTTCTCTTTTAAAAATTTCTGATAGCGTTCTATTCCATCCTGGTCAAAACTTGGCGCTGCAATCGGATCCCACATCGTACATGTTGGAAGGACCTGTTTTTGTCCCAACTGGCAGGTGGTACAGCCCTCCCCGTACATTTGAAGGATCTGGTCTACATGCTCTGCCATCGTTTCTCTCGCAGTATCTGACCAATACTTGTACCATTTTCCACCTTTTTGATCTATTGTCACGACCTCTTCCCCAAATACAGGTGGACTGAAACGGATATGCGGGTACAAATTATCGCCATTTAAATATAACACCAGGAAATTATACGTTAATCCATGTCTTAATGCAGACTGCCCCATATATTCCTGCATTTTTACATATTGGCTCCGCTCTCCGGTTTTATAACGTTCCCTGAAATCTTCCCAGTCTTTTGTGTCAAACATAACGCTGTTATAACCAAGCTTTTTGATCAGCTCCATCGTCTCATCCACAAAATCCGGATCGTCATATCCCGGACTGTAAAAATTTCCAAATATTACATTAATATATGGTTTTCCCGAATTTGTCTCTATCATTCTTTTCTCCCACTGCTGTTTCCGAAATTTTTTGCAAAAACAGAGCTGTCACAAATAATAATATTATTATTTTGTAACAACTCCGTTTTTTATTACATACTTTCCATGCTTTCCATTAATTCATTTACTGTCGTAAACGCAAGTCCTGTAACTGTATCTGCACAGCCATAGTAAATTGCAATTCTTCCTGTTTCTGCGTCCGTAAGCGCAGCACACGGAAATACGACATTCGGAACATCTCCCATACACTCATAAATTTCATGTGGTGCCAGAATATAATTTTTTGTCCGCTTTAAGACTTTCCATGGTTGTTCCAGATCTAACAGTGCACAGCCCATACGGTATACAAAACCGTTACAGGTGTTGATAACACCGTGGTAGATCACAAGCCATCCTTCTTCTGTCTCGATCGGGATACAGCCTGCACCAATTTTGGTTGACTGCCATGCCGACTCATCCCCTTTGATGGTTCCCATAACATATCTATGGACACCCCAGTGTTTCATATCAGGACTTTCACTGACGAAGATATCTCCAAACGGCGTATGTCCATTATCACTTGGACGGCTTAACATATAGTAGTTTCCATTGATCTTTCTCGGAAAAAGAACTCCATTTCTGTTAAATGGCAAAAATGCATTTTCCAACTGATAAAACGTTTTAAAATCAAATGTATAACCTACCCCGATCGTTGGATATCCATGATATCCATTACACCAGGTGATATAATAGCGGTCCTCTATAAAACATACTCTCGGATCATATCTGTAATCTCTTTTTCCAATCTCTTCATCATCACAGTGGAATACGATCGGATCATCCGAAATATCCCAATGGATCCCGTCTTTACTAAACCCTGCAAAGATATCCATACTGATCGATCTGCTGTCGCAGCGGAATACTCCTGCATATCCATCTTCAAACGGAACGACCGCACTGTTAAAAATGCTGTTTGAATTTCTGGTTGCAAAGCGATCAATGATTGGATTTGCTTTATATCTCCATACAGGAAGTTTATCGTTTTCGTCCTTGTCTTGCCATGGCATATCCGGCAATGTTTTTCCTACTATTTTGCTCATACTTACTGTTCTTCCTACTGTTTATTTGCTAAAAATTCATCAATTTGTGACTGTGCCTCATCTAAGACATCCTGGAATCCTGCATTCATTAATTCCTCTTTGATTTCCGGAACTGCTTCCTTCGGATCTCTTACACCTGTGAGAACTTCACTCTTGTAACGTAACCATACTTCTGTACAGTTTGATAACTGATCCTCAATGTTTGATGTATCAAATGTAAATCCTAACAGAACAGATGGAACTGCATTTTCATTTAACTCTTTCACTTCATCCCACTGATTTACAGTGTCTGTATCCTGCTGTGTAACGGTAAAGAATGTTCCCTGTGTATAACCTGCCATTGTCCAGTCTTCATTGAGTTTGTGAACTTTATTGTCATCTGTGTACTCAAAGTTTACTCCCTCTTCTCCATAGTAGAACATATCTCTAAGAGTCGTATCTGTATTTACAAGATCTAAGAACTGTAAACATTTCTCAGGATATTTTGTATTTGCAGAGATCATGTTAATAGAACCGCGAACTGTATCATTGGATAAAATTGTATCGCCAACCTTGGCAACCTCAACTTCTTTTCCCATCTGTGGTCCCCAGGATGTCTGTGCTGCGGTAGACCATCCCTGTGCTACTCTCCATACATTATATACACGGCCTTCAGCAAGTGTTGATGCATCCGGATTGATAATACCATCCTGATACCACTCATGAATGGTCTCTAACTCTGAATAAATATCATCCTGTTCCAGTGTATAACATACTTTCGCATCTTTATCATTGTACTTTACACCAAGTGCCTGGCATCCGGCACCTAACTGATCATAAGTATCAAAGATATAATACAGACCATCATTCTTTACATAAACCGGATAATCATTGGTATCACTTTTGATCTGCTTAAAGGTATCTGTCAGGGAAGATATGTCTGTCATAGATTCAATATCAAGATTATACTTGTCTACGATCTCCTTATCCCAGATCGCATAATTGGATAATGAGCTGTCTTTGTATGTCGGAACTGCATAAATCTTTCCATCGATCGCTACTGCATCCCAATAGTCACTTGGCATAAGTTCCTTCAAGCCCGGCATATTATCATCAATCAGATCTGTAATGTCATAGTAAGCTCCGAGTTTTGTATCAGATGTATAAACATTTCCGTTACCGAAAATAATGTCATAATCTTCATTGGTACTGATAATGATATTTCTACGGTTATCCCAGTCTCCCCAGGCAACTACTTCCATATCAATATTTACACCAATTTTTTCGCCGACATAATCATTTACTTTCTTTACCCAGGAATCATAGTTATCCGGCATTCCACTTCCAATTGTGACCCACTTTAAAGTAACGATATCATTACTTTTGGCATCTGAAGTGCTGGCATTTCCCTGGCTTCCCGAATTACTTCCACACCCTGCGAATAATCCTGCGGTCATCATTGCTGCAAGCCCCAATGACACAATTCTCTTTTTCATCATAAAATTTTCCTCCTAAATCTGATATCTCTTATTTTGTTTACACGGTATCATCCTTTTACAGAGCCGATGGTCAGACCTGAAATAAAATACTTCTGGAAAAATGGATATACACATGCAATAGGAACCACGATAATAATAGCGATCGCCATTCTCACACTCTCTGTCGGCATACTTGCTTTATACTGCTGCAATGAAAGCCCGCCATATGGATTGTTCGCTATATACTCAATATTGTTCTGGATATTATTCAGCATAGACTGTAATGTCTGTAAATTCTTGTCTGAAATATATAAGGATGCCTGAAACCAGTCATTCCAATATCCAAATGCCGCGAACAGTGCGATTGTTGCAATGATCGGCTTTGAAATCGGTAAAATGATCTGTGCAAAAATTCGAAGCTGTCCTGCGCCATCAATTTTTGCCGATTCCACGATGGAATCAGGAATCGTCGTTTTAAAAAAGGTTTTACAGATTACAATATTAAATGGCGATACCGCAAGCGGCAGGATCAATGCCCAGATAGAATTTCTCAAATGCAGGATATTTGTATTAACAACGTATCCGGCGAGCATACCACCGTTGAAAATCATCGGGATAAAAATCACCCAGGTATAAAAACTTTTCAGTTTATAAGTATTTCTTGAAACAACATATCCCATCGTCGTTGTCAGCAGTACTGACAAAATAATACCAAGCGCGGTAACCAGAATGGAAATGAATGTTGCATGTAAAATAGTTCCTCTTTCATTCCACAGAAACTGATATGCCGCTGCCGAAAGTTCCTGTGGTATTAACTGATATCCATTTTTCTGTATTGATGTCTCACTCGAAATAGAGATAGAAAACACAAATACGATTGGAAAAATACACAACGCTGATAATATAATAAAAATGATATTAAAAAACACATTCGTGCTTTTTTTAATCTGATTAAGTTCTTTTTCTTTTCTTAATTTGTTGCGTGCCATATTGCTATCCCCCTATATAATCGCGCTGTCTTCATCAACTTTTTTTACCAGCCAGTTTGTAAGCAAAATAGTTGCACAACAGCATACAGACTGGAAGAATGAAGCCGCTGCTGTCTTTCCAATTGGTGCGCTCGACTGGATTGCTTTGTAAATATATGTATCAAATGTAGATGCAACGTTGTACAGGGACGCCGGTATTCCACCCGTTGCCTGATAAAACAGACCAAAATCAGAATAAAAGATTTTTCCTGCATCCAGGATCAGCATCATGATCAGAACGGGTTTGATGCATGGCATTGTGATATGTTTTGTCTGCTGCCATTTGGTTGCACCGTCCATAACTGCCGCTTCATACAGAGACGGATCAATTCCGGTGATCGTTGCCAGGTAGATGACCATTCCATATCCCATGCCTTTCCAGATCCTTAAAAAGGTAAGGATAAACGGCCAGTATTTCGGTTCCTGATACCACATGATCTTTGTTCCACCAAGTGCAACAATGATATTATTTAAATAACCTTTTTCCGGCGTTAATACTGCATAAACAATATAACTGATCACAACCCATGACATAAAATACGGGAAAAACATCATCGTCTGATATGCTTTTGATGCCAATTTATTCCGCAAATTGCTCAGCATCAGCGCAAATCCTACTGCAACGGCCGCTCCCAGTGCAATAAACACAAGATTGTAAACGATCGTATTTCTCAATAACATCCAAAAGGCATTTGATTTAAAGAAATATGTGAAATTAGACCAGCCCACCCAGTCACTGTGAAGCAGATTATAGATAAATCCATGCCCCGGGCTCAATTTATAATCTTTAAATGCAATGATAATTCCAAACATTGGAAGGTAAGAAAACAATACAAACCATATAAAAGTTGGAAGAGAAATCAGTGTTAAATCCGTATCAGGGAGCATCCCAAAGTTTGTGTAAACCTCCAAACTGATGTAAGATAAAATTACTCAGTTTGGAGGTTATTTTTATGGCAAGAAGAAAAGACAGCCCACAAAAAGCAGCAATGAGAGAAATGATGCGTGACTATCTGAAAAATAATGATATCAGCATCAAAGATGGTACCGATGTAAATAGCATCATGCGTGACATGATGTCTGTCCTTTTGGAAGGTGCTTTGGATGAAGAACTGGATGAGGAATTAGGATATTCCAAGTATGATTATCGTAACAAAGAAACAGACAACAGCAGAAACGGTCATTCCAGCAAAACTATGCACACAAGCTATGGAGATATGGATGTAGCTATTCCAAGAGATCGTAACGGTGAGTATGAGCCTCAGCTAATCAAAAAATATCAGAATACTGTGACTCAGGACATGGAAGAAAAAATCCTTTCCATGTATGCAAAGGGAATGACTACCGGAGATATCGAATCTCACATGCGGGAACTGTATGATATTGATATTTCTGACAGTACCATCAGCCGGATTACGGATAAAATCCTTCCAATTGTAAAAGAATGGCAGGAACGTCCGTTGGAAGAAGTGTACGCTGTCGTATTTATGGATGCTATCCACTATCATGTCCGAAGTGAAGGACGCATTGTAAAACGTGCAGTCTACATTGCTCTTGGCATCGATATGAACGGAAAAAAGGACGTTCTTGGTATGTATGTTGGAGAAAACGAAAGCGCCAAGTTCTGGCTCTCCATCATGAATGGACTAAAGAACCGCGGAGTTGAAGATATCCTGATAGCATGTGTGGATGGACTAAATGGATTTCCACAGGCAATTGAAGCTGTTTATCCAAAAACAGAAATCCAGCAGTGTATTATTCATCAGATCCGTAATTCAACGAAGTTTGTTTCCTACAAAGACATCAAAAAGCTGATGGCTGATCTGAAGCTTGTATATGCGGCTCCAACGGAAGAAACAGCTTTAAATGAGTTAGAATTGTTCAAAGATAAATGGGATTCCAAGTACCCGAAAATCTATAAATCCTGGCATGATAACTGGGCAACACTGTCCACTTATTTCAAGTATCCAGAAGCTGTAAGACGTTTGATTTATACCACAAATGCCATTGAAGGATTCAACCGTCAGCTTCGGAAAGTGACCAAAAGCAAGACAGTTTTTCCGTCAGATGATAGCCTTTTAAAAATGCTGTATCTGGCAACTATGGATATCACGAAAAAATGGACCGGACACAGGCAGGACTGGGGGCAGATCCATTCCCAGCTGGAAATCTATTTTGAAGAACGTCTAATCGGACACAACCTGTAAAAACAGCTTGTTTTAGGCAGGTTTTATTGACATGCCAAAAAACTCCTGTATAATGCAGATATGGGCAGAATCCGGAAAATCGGCTCTGCCCATTTGTAACTATTCACAAATCTTATATCAGTTTTTAACGTTTACACAAAACTTGAAACGGTCTCTTCCGAAATGGGAACAGGCTTCTGCAGAGATTGAGGAATTTTAAGCCGGGAACATCCCGGCTTTATCCAAGTTCCCGGACTCATTCCGGTGTTTTTTATTCAAATGCACCTTGACAATTTGTGCTAACAAGCCATATAATTACGCTTAAATGAACGTGTATAAAGTCATTTAAGGCTTTTTATGAATGAATATAGTATTTATACATTCATGATATAAAACAGCTCTAAGACATTTTTACAGCGTTGCGTCAATCATGCATAAAGCTACGCGTTTTGTCGCACTGGTGCCGTAGATAATCGTTACGGTCATGGTTCCGGTACAGATTATTCCAATACGTTTATACGACAATGTCTGAACTATATTTACTAACAATTTTTTCCATCTGTTTAATCATTTGTTTTCTTTCATTTCTTCTTTTCTTTACAAGTTCTTCTTCATTTTTTTCTGCCTCAGCATCTAAATGTTTTAAAATATTTAGCATTTCCTTTGCCCTTTTTTCACTTACATTCATTTTATTGTCATAGATTTTGTATAAGAATTGTTTTGTTATACCCATTTCAGCAGCCATATCTTTTACATCTAAATCAAATGCATTTGTTTTAAATTGCAATTTCATCTCATCTCTCCTTATATGTGCTCTCACAAGTAGACAACATTTCACGCTTATATTTATAAAACGTATTTCTACTCATTTTCGATAATTTACCTTTTAAAAGATCTATTGTGTCTTTGTCATTCATGTTACCACAAAAACTTTTATTATGCGTGTAAATAATATTTTTTGCCACAGCAGATTTCTTTGTAACTATTTGCGTTCCATTTTTTCTTCCAATTTGCTTTCCTTCTAACCTTGCAGTTTCAATTCCTTCTCTAGTTCGTTGCCTTAAATCATGTACTTCTTTTTCTGCCTGATCGAACGCAATTTTAATTTGTTCCCTAGCCAATGCTAACAAATATCTATTGACACCTTCTAATATATAATCGGCATCTGTCCCAGTAAGCTTTATTTGCCCATCCAATGCCTTTTTATAGCAGCTTGTGTTTATATGTGGCTCTTTTAAAAAATACAGTTCTATTCCGTTTTTAAACAGTTTCTCATATGTTTTAAACCCCTCTTCTGCGTTACGACTCATTCTCGACACACTATCAAATATTATTTTGTCTCCTGGATTTACCTTTAAAAGAATTTTTTCAAATTCCTTTCTTCCCTCTATCTGTGCTCCCGTAAACATTTCCTTAACGATTATTGCTTCAGGAAATTCCTTTTTTATATTTCTTACTTGTCTTTCAATGCTTTGTTTTTTTGTTGATGTTCTACAATATCCGTATTCCATAATAGCCTTTACAAAATATATCAAAATAATCGTTCGTTTATAATGATACAAACATATTTTATATTATATCACATTTTCTTTATATATTTAATACTTTTTTATGCAACGTTTAAATTGGTACTTTTTTACATTTAGTACTCGTACACAACAAGATACATATTAAAAGAGCCATTCAATATGAATGGCTCTTTCACGTAAGTTAAAAACATAAAGGTATCTTTCGAATGCCTCTAGGGTACTAAAATTATATTATAAAAATAAAATTTTGTCAAATACCACTATTCTATTCTTTTTCCAGTACATTACAGAGATTAATTAATGTATCTCTGTTTCTTTTTAGCTCCTGCAAACACTTTTTACTTAAATCTTTATTCTCATCAGAAGTAAAATCATATAATTCATTTGCAAGTTTTTCTAACATATCTGACGACAATTCAATAAAACCTTCTCTTTCACGATCATCCCTAAAAGAATAATAACCCTTACCTAATGTTGTAATGCAATTTGCCATGCTCTTTGTCAGTTTTTCTCCCTTTCTATATTTAAGTTCCGGATTTTCAGACAATGTATCTTCTTCATTTTCATTATCCAGTTCTTCCAGATTTTCTACTGGAGCGACAGAATCTAACTCAACATTCTGTCCTTCATTATTGTTATCTTCTTCATAAGTCGGCTGATTTGTTTCTACTTCCGCTTTGACTTCATCTTTTTTTTCTACGATATCTACTTTCTTTTCTCCAGTTTTAATTTGTTCAATTATTTCTTTACACTTAGTTCTTGTCGGCTCGATACCATTCTGTATACACTGAACAATTACCTCATACACTTCCATTTGTTCTTCCTGTGTCAATGTAGCCATAGGAAGTAAACTTGACATTCCCACTTCTTCTAGCCGGACTAAATCCCAACAAGGAGCAATAATTTTATTAAATCGATTATACCTTTCTGCCTGCTGTGGTGAGATCCCAATCCTCTTTGCTACTTCATTAATAATACTACCCTTAAATCCGCTTTCTTTAAGGTACTCTTCATGCATTTTATATCTTTTACAATACAACAACGGATCTTTCGCGCTATCTCTATGAGAATTTGACATCAGAACATAATTATATATATTCTGCTCATTCTCAAAATGGCGAATAATACATGGAAACTTTGTCATTCCCTCTTTCACACCAGCGCATCTTCTTCTATGTCCTGATACGATCATGTATTTGTCCGGTTCCATTCCATAATCTGTAACTTCGATTGGATCTGAAAATCCATTTTCCCGAATTGCAATCTGAATATCTTCTGTCTGTGTAACATCCTCATTGTTTCTTGGATAATCAATTAAATTTTCATTATCAATTATCTTTAAAGATAAAATTTGTGATTTTTCATCACTTTTTTTTGCTACATTTTTAATTGTGTTTAAATTTTTTACATTGAGTGCCATTTTAATACCTCTACTTTCTATTTTTAACTTACGATTTTAAAGTCTATTAATTATCTCCTGTGTAAGTTGCTCCATCGTATCCTTTACATTTGTTTTTTTATAAAAACTAATCGGTCTACCAGCCAACTTAGAATCTACAATTGCTGCAGAATGTGGTATCTGTACATCAATGAACGTATCAAAACTACTTCTCATAAGGCTTAACAATTCACGCTGTGTTCCGACACGTCCATCATACATCGACATGTAAATTCCTAAAATATTTAGATTAACATTTTTTTCACGTGCCTGATCTACCTTATCAACCAAGGCACCATATCCTCTAATGCTATCAAGGTCACTTGACATTGGAACCAAAATACCATCTGCAAGCTGTTCTAACACGATTTTTTCGATTGCTCTATTCGAAGGTGGACAATCAATGAGTACAAAATCATACTCATTAAAATCATCCATTTTATCGCTCAACTCAATTTCTTTAAGCAGTCTTTGATTTTCTAATTTAGGACTGTAAGGTAATACATCAATTCCGACATATGTTGGTTTTCTGCAACCAATTTTTTTCGTGTAGTTCTTTTTTACAACATCTTCAAAAGCTGCATCCCCACGGAAAAAATCCAAAACATTTTTCCCATTATCTGAATATTCACTTTCATCTTCACCTAATAAAGCATTTGTCGTATCTCCCTGCTTATCTAAATCAACCGCTAATACCTTCATTCCATTATCTGCCAACACACCAGCAATATGGAATAATGAAGTTGTTTTTCCACAACCACCCTTCGAGTTAAAGAATCCAATTTTTTTCATGTCATTTCTTCCTTTCTCTTTCTGTTCTTAACTTATGTATAAATTATACCCTTTATAGGTAGGAATGTCAACATAAATATCATAATAACAAAAAGAGATTTCTGTAAAATCATTCCCATTTGTTCATACTTTTTGCATGAATTTCTGCAACTTTTGTTGCTTGCCCACCGGGGCAGAAATTGCAATTTTAAATCTCCTCACCGTGAGTAAATCAGACTACCTCTTTTAATAAATCATCTATTTTTACATCAAAACCTTTGGCTAATTTATATAACTGATCTAATGTAAAATAGTTCTTTCTGACACTTTTCCCTGATGAAAAATTAGCTTTAACAGTATTGACAGATATACCTAAATACCTCCCAATATCTGTATTATTTTTCAATTCCCTACATCCACGTAATACTTTTAAATTTGTAACTACAACCATTTTATCCGTATTATTATACAGTTCGTATACTTCCAAATATTCCTCTGCTGTACATGTTGGCTGCATAGAATCCGTAATACCGATAAAATATTCTATTGCAATATCAAATGCTACAGCAATCTTTGCTAAATACCACAAAGGAAATTTATATTTATATACCCCAGTAGCATTATACGATGTTAAATACGAATGAATTATATCTGTACCCTTTCCAGTTATTTTAGATATAACGATAGTATAACTGCCTGTACGAGCCATATCATAATATTTTGTTTTCCGTATATTATGCCTTATTCCTCTATTTACACGGTTTACTAAATCTGATTTTTGAATCTCTTGCCAATATGACATGATCTTTTCATATTTTTCTACACTTAACATAATCGCACCTAAAATAATATCAAACAAATTTTAATTTATGTATATATATTGTACCATTATGAAAAAATAGTGTCAACATGTCATATACTACTCAAAAAAGAACAGGCTAGAAACCTGCTCTTCTGCTTTAAAAAATCCTTATTACATTAATTCAAAGTTATTTCCTGATACTCTATACCAATGATCCGCCCGTTAGTATCTATCGAAATATCAAAATTATCCCAAATATATTTAAAAACAATAAATCTTATCATGCCTGGCAATGGGACTCCGTAATAAACGGCTAAATCACAAAGTCTTTTCGCGAATATAATATTATTCATATCTATATTGACCCGCACTTTTTTTTCATTCTGTTTTAAAAAAAGCAGTAATTCTTTCTTTTTTATAATATCATTATGCCCATCCAAATAATCACGCAAGCAAATATTAACAAAAGAATTAAAAGAGATCGCAAAGTGATCCGATATCCTCTTTATTAAATTATATTCTTCCTGAGAAAACCGAACCTGTCTTACAGTACTTATGCTTGATGCAAAACCTTCCGCATAACAATAAAAATCTTGATAGGACATGTTATATTTTTTCAAAATACTCTGTACAGCTAAAAAATCCTCATCTTTCATAATTTTCAAGTCACCCATAACGTTTTTCCATCCTTTCATAAGAGAAAATATACTACAGGAAAGCAACAGTATACACTATCTCCTTGTTGTATTTTATGGATGTTTTGCGTTAGCAAAACTAATATAAGTTTACAATATTGATTCATAAATTGGAACATTTATTTAACATTTTTTTAGGCATATAGAGTGTCATATAAAAAGTGATGGGTGTAGAGGTAAATATAATTAATAAATCAAATTCCTGTTAACCCCGTATTTTTCATACTTTTTACTAATATGTTACTGTTCAGAATTAGAATAAAAATGGTTTATCTATTTATTTTTTTCGCATATATTGGTATAAAATTAGAATGAATAATGTTTGTAAATATAATAAATGATTTTTTTTTCAAAAAAACTTATTATTGTTCTATAAATTTTAAGTTTAAAATTTTTTTAATAAAAAAAGCAGGTATTTCTCCTGCTTTTTAACATCACAAAAAGACTATTACGTTTCAACATAATAGTTTTCTTTTATTTTATGTACTTCATTAAAATTTTATGTATACATATACTTTAAATGTGTAATAAGTTCTTTATGAACTGCTTTAGGCTGCAGTTCCAATAAAGACACCTTTAAAATACATTCTTTAAGTATTTCCCACAAGCTGAGTATAGCTTCTACTGTCCTTTCTTTTTTAATTTTTTTATAATTATCAAATATCTTTCCATACTGGTACATTAAACTTGCCGTATCGATCAATTCTTGCTCATTATATGCAATTCGATTTTTCCGACAAACAGTCATTACTTTATAACAATCAGCAAAAAAAGTTGGATATACACGTTTTGTTACATTTTTCCCTTTTTCAGAAAAAGTAGTAGTAATACGTTCTTTGAATTTTTCTTTCAGAACAACAATATCATACTTTGCTTCCTTACATCTTTCATTTAACTTACGCTGCAAGGAATATGCAACATCTATATATTCATTTAGCAGATTATAATATTTCTTTAAACTCCTTGATTTTACACCTATATGCATGCAAAATTTTTTATTTAAATAGTGTTTTGAACTATACCAGAAACGATCTGTTTTTTCTTTTCCCGATGAGACATAACGATTCAAATAATATAATGCCAATTTTTTTGCGCCAAGCGGGAGTTTTCTAAATTCCGAATTATATAAAAATACAAAATCCATGTCTATATAGTCCGTATATTTTTTCTTCCAATCTATAATTTCTCCATTGTTATCATTTTTTACTGGGAAGATGTCCTTTGAGAAATCGTTATCTAATATCCTAATATTAAAGTCCTCACCGTGAGGAGAATTTTTTTCTTTTTTTACAAACCCTTTTTTTTCTAATCCATTGATTATATTATAGACAGTTGCAACCGAACACTTTAGATTATCTTTTATATTTTTATAATATATAGACGCTACGGTTCCATCCTCTTCCTGAATTGTAGTTAGAAATATAATCAGATCAAATTCATATGACGTTATATTTGAGTTTAAAATTTTAAAAACTAAATTACGTTTCATCTTGTTCATATCAGTGTCCTAATGTGTCTTTTTTATGATTTATTTGTATTCAAAACATTTTCGCCATATAAAACACCTGTATTTTCTTGACATCGCATATGAAAGATGATATATATATATTATAAGACATTGCCATGCAATGTATAAAATATACCTATAGTTTTCACTTTCTGTATATTTTATGTCATATATATAATACATATATTCGGGATTCATATGCGTTTGTGTGTATTATATGTTATACAAGCCACATACATTCTGGTCCGCGAAAACTCGGAATGCATGTGGTATTTTTCGGTCAATTCATAAAGAATTAACAAATCCATATTAACAAAATATTCTTATCTTGTCAAAATTTTTTCTATCTATTCTCTAATGACAATTTCTCTTCATTTAATTGATCCACCAAACTTGTATATCTTTTTACGTTTCTCTCCATAGCATTAACTATAATTTGCTCTTGACCAATAATAGTTAGGCTTTTTTTTGCTCTGGTAATTGCTGTGTATAATAGTTCGATTGATAAAATTCTACTGTCTTCCAACATAAATAAAATACATCCTGGATACTCCCCACCCTGTGATTTATGAACTGTCTGTACATATGCCAATTCTAATAGATCAAGATCTTTTTTTTGATAAATTACATATCTATTATCATCATATTTTACAATAAGTTCTTCTTTATCAGGATCTATTTTTACAATAACCCCAACTTCTCCATTAAATAAGCCTGTTTCATTATAAATTAAATCATCCAATTTTCCTGTATATACTTTACGTTCATAATCATTCATTATATGCATCACTTTGTCACCTTCTCGAAAAATATAACTCGTATTTAGATGATTATATGAAATCTGTTTGTGCTCTATATTGGGAGGATTAAAATACGACTGCAAAAAGATATTCATGTTTTCTGCTCCCCAATTACCTTTACGTTCCAAAACTAGCACTTGTATATCAGTTGTTTTACAATTCAAAAATTTTGCTTTCTTTTCACATTCTCTAATTAGCAAATATTTTATATCATCCGTCTCAACTGCCTTTAAAAAAGAAAACTCATTACTTAAGATATTTAAATTAGGCATTTTTTTATCTTCAATCATTTTAATTGCTGAAAATATGTCATTATCTGTCTTTTGTCTAAAAATACTTTGCAAATTAAGCACAGTGAAACAATTACTCTCCACCAAGTCCCTTAAAATATTTCCGGCCAAGACCGAGGGCAACTGTCTTATATCTCCAACTAAAATTAATCTTGTTCTTGGCTTGATTACACGGCACAACTCATAAAAAATGAATATATCGACCATCGACATTTCATCAATAATAATTACATCAGCATCTAAAAGTTCGTTTTCCTTTTTAAAAAATTGAAAACCATATTCCTTTTGATCGTTCATACCGGATATACCCAAAAGTCTATGTATCGTTTTTGCTTCTTTTCCTGTCAAATCTACCAATCGCTGTGCAGCTCGTCCTGTGGGTGCACATAAAACAATTTTTTTTCCTAATTCATCAAAATACTTTGTTATCAAATCTATTGTAACTGTTTTTCCGCTCCCGGCCCCACCAACTATTATTAACAGACCATGTTTTTGAGCCAAATAAACCGCCTGTTTTTGGGTATCGGAATAACTAATCATAGTATTTCTTTCTATAGCCTGTATATTGAATAAATACTCATCATTCTCTATATGTTTTTCAGAATCCAACTTTAAAAGTGTTTTGGCAACCTCTTTCTCATAAAAAAATAATTCCGGAAGCATGACACGTTTCTCATCTGCAACATTAATGACCATAATTTTTTTTTCAATAATCAGCGCATCACAAGCCATATATATATATTTCTCATCTACATCTAACCAAGCTGTTGTGTCGCTTATAAGTTTTTCATAGATTGAATATGTATTTCCATTATTCAAATCGTTTTTCAAATAATACATAATCCCTGCTTTTAAACGACTTTCTACTGCTTTGATACCTACTTTATTTTCAATCTTTTCCGCTGTTTCAAAATCAATTCCCTCAATATCATACGTTAAGCGATATGGATCTTTTCCAATTACTTCGTAAACCTTTTCTCCGTATTTCTTATATATTTCCATACATTTTTTCACAGGAACATTATATTTTTGCAAAAAAACTATGGCGTCTCTTTCTAATCTATTTTTTTGAAATTGCTTAGAAAGTTCATATGCTTTTTTTTCTGTGATTCCGTTTATTTCCGTGAGTCTATCTGGCTCATTTTCAATAATGGTAACTGCATTTGTTCCAAAACGTTCTACTATTTTTTTTGCAGCAACAACCCCAATTCCCTTGAACTGTCCCTTTCCAAGATATGTTTCTAAATCATATATCAATATATCATCTGGAGTTCCCATAGAAATGGTCTTAAATTGTCTTCCATATTTTTTATGTATAATATATTCTCCTTCCAGAATCACATATTCATTTTTTTTTAAATTTTCAAATGTACCATTACAAACAATATTTCCATCATCATTTTTTAGTACAAATACCGTAAATCCATTTTCTGTATTTTTAAAAATAATATTTTTAACTCTTCCAGATAATTCCATATCCCCACCGAATCTTAATCATAATCTAAATTTTCTTCATGTAAAAAATCTTGTGATATACCAATGTCAAATGGTAACTGCTCAATTAATAACATAAAATCTTCATCACTAAAATTTTCTAATTTCCGGATCAACGGTAGAATTTCTGCTTTCATAAGATCATTGGCAATCGCATAATTCAACTTTAAATTTTGCATGATTTTTTCTCTTCTTTTTTCCAAACCTTCTTCTGAATTTGCATTAATATAAATCATCTCTTCCAAGGTAAAATCATTGTTCATCCTGTTTCTCCATTTCATCAAAGTTTAAAAAAATTCCAGATTTTTTTGTAAATCCATATCCGTTTTCTTCTTCTATTTCTTCTTTTAATCTTAAAATACTTTCCTCTGTCGCAAGCGGAGTAACCTTTTCGATTTCAAACTCCTCTCGATGTAATGAAAAAATTCCCATTCTCTTAAGAGGATCTATTTATAATAGATCCTCCCCCTTTCTGTGTATTAATTATACCTTTTTTATTACTTTTCGTCAATTATATTTTATCTATCAATCTCACTATATTCTTGTTGTTCTTTTATCTCATTCTTTTCATTTATGTCAACAGATCTCCGTTTGAAATCTATTATTTCTGACTTTGCTCTAAGTAATTTGGGAAGCTCTATATCCTCTTGTTCTATGTCTTTTTCTTTTTTTTGTTTTTTTTCATTCAACTCCTTCTCAAGTTCAATTTGGTGTGTCGTTTGTTTCATTATATCTTCTATTCTAACTACTCGTGGTGTTTTTTTATTTTTAAATACATCCATTTCTTTACATGAATCCTGACATGCTTTAAGAAACGGTTCATATTTGGGGTAATCTTCCGCACGATTTTGAATTGCTGAAATTAAATCTTTTTGTTGCTTATTCCCCAATTTTAATTTTAATCCAGATAGTGCCAATAGATTTCCTTTTTCAGTTTCGGTATATACATTTATTGTCACATGTACTGCTGGCACTAAATTTCCCCTTTTAAGCTCTTCTTCTTTCGTTTTACGCATTCCCTTTTCAATCATATTTACCTGCTTATCCGCCAATTTAATATGCATAACGCTACCCGGTTTTAAATCTTTATATTCGCTAGTTACAATTTCTACAAAAACACCTTTCTCAGACTTTATACTTTCTACATTCTCAAGTTGATCCATACACAATGAAACAAATACTTCCATACTACTTTGATTTGGAATTTTCATTAATTGTTCCTCTATATGTGGACTAACAGAAAGATATTGCATCTGTGATTTACTGATATCCTGCAACAATGGATATTCATTTCTGATGGACTGTAATGCTTTGTAGCCATTATTTTGAAAATCAAGTTTAAATTGTTCCATCTTACTTAACTGTTTATCTAAATTGCTTTTCGCATATTCTGCAAGCTGTTCCTGTAATATTTTTATTTTATTCTCAATTATTGTAATTCGCTCATTACATTTTTTTATTTTTTCCATGCATGTATCTATAGCATCAAAATTTGTATTTGTGATATCTAATTCACCTTGTATATTTTGCAGAAATCTTTCAGTCATTTCCAGCTCTCTTATAATTGCTGTATAGGCCTCTTGTATATTGATATATTGTTCGGCTATGTATGTATCCTTAACATCTTTCATTTTTGCCGTTATTGCATCATATTCTTTTTCAACTTGGGCATTCTTTTCAATATAATCCGCTGTATAGTCTACAATTTTCTTTTTATAACTTTCCTTTCTTTCACTTGTCAAAATTTTTGACTGCGCATATTCATAATCCTCATTCTTAATTGGTTCTAACTTTAATTGTACACCACGTTCATCCATATCTCTTCTTATTTCTTCGTACAATGCGGCAGCTTCGTTGTTTATAACGTCTAAAGATTGCTTTATTTCAGACATCCTTCTACTTCCACTCCAGCTTGCAATATAATTAAAGCTATAATTATCTGTATTAATTCCTAAACTCTTATTTACAATATAAGCCACAGCTTCCGCTTGGACTTCTTTCATTCTTGTAGGCATATTTTCACTGTTATTATGCATCCTCGAATGCGTAATTTCATGTATGCAAGTCTTTACTTTATGTGTAGTAGACAAATCTTTCTTTATCGCAATACGTTTTTCTTTAAGATGATAATATCCATTTGCCCCACTTTTAATATTTTCCTCATTAACAGGAATGCCATTTTTTTCTGATATGTTCTGTAGTGTTTTATATACTTCATCCACATTTAATTCTTTTGCATCATCAATATGCATATCCAAAATGGGATTTATTTTTTTTCTTCTCTCATCTGTATTTTTTACTTTATAGGCTCCACTTTTAGTTTTTAACGGATTACCATTTGAGTCCTTCATTAAATCTTTTTTATCTTCTTCTTTTAAATTTCGTATTGCTAAATATTCTGGTTCCTCGACCTGTGAGATATCAAATACATTTGCAGATGTAAATGCCACCGGAACTTTTCCTATGACTTTTGTGTCTATGTATCTTGAGAGACTGTTTTCATCAATATTATTCAAGATAACCTGATCGTTTATCAGCATGCTATACAATCCTGTTTTATTTCCTATAAATGTTAAATTACTATCCCCCAGTCGGTATATACCATAATCTTTTCCCTCTTTTATCTGATCCTCTATTTCTTTTTTTATAACCTTCATAAGACCACCAGAATACTTTTGGTAAGCATGTTTACAAGGTATTGTTATTTGGATTGCTTTTTCCCCTTTTTTAACCTGTCTTCCATAATCCTGCCATTGTCTTGCACCAAAAACAATACTTGCATTGGGATTCTGCATAAAAATAGCCAAGGAATTATTTAAACTATATTTCTTATAAAATTGATTAGCTCTTGCCGTACACCATGCCTTAAAATTTTCACTATCAAGTACATTCGTAATTCCCTTTAGAAGTTCATTATCTTTTTTAGCAGAAGAAACTTCAAATGCTTTATAAATTAAAGCATCATAACTAGCCAAGTAATTTTTTTCATTTTTTTCTTTTATTGTTTTTTCAAAAAATTCTTCCGCTACTTCCTGTGATGAAAATAGTTTTTCATTTATCTTTACAATTTTTCCACTGACTTTATCTATCTGCACAATTCGATAATTAATACCATTCTTTATTTCATCTGCATCATACTCTGATAGCATATTTGGATAATCATTCGTACTCTCAATGGCATATGCATAACTGATATTTTTTATAATATCATCTTTATATTGTAATTTTTCTCTTCGTTCAACCAATTCTTCCTTGTTTTTTACAGCGTCCATTTTTAAAATTACTTCACCATCTTCTTTATGATAAGTAATACGATCTTTAGGAAGTATATTTTGTTTTATTTCCTGTTCCTCAATCTTTTTCAAATCGTTTTTTTCTTCCACAGATAATTCAATATTCTGTTCTTCCTTAACATCTCCATCTCTATTTTCTGCTTCCTTTATTATTTCCTCGTACTGCTTTTTTAATTCCGTTAATCGTTTTTCATAATAAGAATCAAGAAGATTATTTTCATGAAAACGACTTAATAACTCTATTTCTTTCTTTACATCTAAATTCTCATTTATCCGATTTTTGTATGTAGTGTCAATAATCTCTGGAGCAATTACTGTATTTTCCATATCGATATAATATGCTTCAAAATTAATTCCATCTTTTGTCGTTACAATAATATCTCCCATTTCCAATCCATCCGCATAAAAATTCTTCGGTCGTTCCTCTCCGTTAATTTTTAAAAAAAGTTTTCCTATATCTTCTTTGCTCTCCATATAAGAATTATCAATATAAACAACCTCATAGTTTTTCATATTTGGGAGTTCTGCAAAGTCAGACACAAGCTGCATAAAATTTTCCACCCTATATTTTTCGTTTCCTGGAAAATCCTTTAATTTTAATACCGCAGTTTTCCCAGATCTTAATAAGATATGATCTGCATTATTAAATACTTTCGCCACCTCATCATACATGGCATCTACATTTTTCTTCGATCCATTATTACGATTTACATCAAAATATCTGCTTACCGGCTGCACACTGATATCATCTTCTATATAGGCATATAATGCCAACCCTTTTTCTAATGATATTTCACTTATTTCCTGAGTCTGTAAAACACTCTTATTTGCAATTTTTTCCCTTCCTGCAGCTGGTATGTCATCTATAATACTTTTATCCTGTTTTAAAGCAGCTATAACAATCTCTTCATCTACTTTAAGTTCATCAGAAGCAAACTTATAATCTTTGGCATCTAATTTTACACAATTTAAAACACATTCTTTATCTTTTTGAGCAATTTCCGGTAAATATTGCAGGCATCCACTAATTTTACTTGTAATTAAACGTAAACCTTGAATATCTTCCTTTATATATTCTGGAATTTCATAAAACTCTTTTTTATCTTCCTTTGCTTTTGTAATAAATTGCTCTACGCTTATTCTATTATTAATTGTCATGTTTTGGATTACCAAAAACTTTACTTCATTTCTCTCCACATCTGTCTCAATGCTTTGTGGAATATTATCCAAAAGAACATTGATTTCTTTTAACTTCCGATGTTTTAACATATCCTCAACCTCTTCTGATTTTATTTCAGAATTTACCGTCCTGCTAAGGAAGTTTGAAATGTGTTTTGCCAAATCATGATCTGAAATTTCTTTGTTTAAATTTTCAAATTTATTTATAATATATTCTGTTTCATCAGAATTAAAGTCTTTCAATACAAGTTGGGATTCATTTGTTAACGAGAACTGTGATACCGTATATAAATCAGCCTTCCCATTTCCCTTAAATATTTCCATATAATAAGCCCCATGAAGTCCATTTTTTAAATATTGTATATTTGTATTTTCTGTTATATCCAAATCACAAAATACATTTGCCTTTTTAGGCAAAATTCTACCTGTTGAATCTACCACTAATGTATTTATTCCATTCCGCAAAAAAAGTTTTGCCTGATCCAACGAATATTTCATTGAATCATCATTTAATTCATCTACTGACATTAGTGATAATATATCTGTTTCATTCCACCCGTCCTTTACAACTTCTTCTATTATCGGAATACGATTTTGAATTTTCTCAGCTATATATTCCTTTGCTGTATGTTCATCCACTTCTGTATTTAAAAACTCTTTTAAAGATTCAGCTCCATTCGTTAGAATATGATTATAAATTTCATTTACTCGATCTTCCGAACTCAGCATAAATTCAAATTTTCTTATTATATTATTCATGTCTAATCCCAATTTATCATTTAAATCCGTTACATTAACTGGTTCCACAACATCAGCCCTGTCATAATGCTCTTTTATATTTTCAGGATAAAGAATCATCGTTTCTATATTAAAATGTGACAGCTTATTAAGGTATTTTTTGAAGTCATTTGCAATAGACGATTCTGGCACAATAAATGCGCCCAACACCTTATCTATATCTGGAAATGCTCTTATTGCTTTCAAAAGATCTTTTGTCCAACCAATATGATACTTTCCATTATTTTTTCGGATAACATAAACATATTTTTCCTCACCGTGAGTAGAACGTATGTTCACATCATTTATAGTAATTTCCTTTTTGTTTTCCAACGTGTTCCCATCTGTTAAAATTTTCTCAGTTAATTCATAACTCTCAATCTCTGCTTTGGAAAGTTTGGTTGTATATTCCACATATCCATATACCTCTCTATCCACTCCTGGTAATTTTTTTCTTTCCTCATACCTAGTGATATTAACAGCACTTTTTGCATTTGGAATTGTACCAATATCAATAGGTCTTTGTGTCACATAATAGCGAAACATATTTTTTTTCTCATTGTCATTTATCATAGTTTGCATATTCCTCCCATATTCCTTTTATTCTTCCATCAATTCTTTCTTCAATGCTGAAATAGCCCCTTTTAGGGAATCATTTTTCATAGATAACTTTGCCAGTTCTGTTTTAAGTATCAGTGTATTAATTTTTTTTCCGGATTTTAATTGAAACTCCTTATAGCTTTCCGGATTTTTAGATATTTCTAATAGATCTTTTATATCCTTTATTCTTTGCCTATTTTGATTAAAATCATTTTCATATTGTGAAAGTAACTCACACATCTGTGCATAATTCATTTCCATTTTTACAGTCGTCCTTATACATGTCTTTTTTATGTTTCTTTTATCATTTTATCATATATCCTTCATATTTTATACAAATACAACATATTTTGTCACATTATTGAATGTCATTAACTTATCTGCTAAAATATAAATAAAATAACAGCATTGGTATTTTTAAGCAGAAAATGCTGTATCTGTAAAACAAAGGAGAAAGCACTTATGAACAAATATTTTAGGATATTCCCTGGAATGATCGGATTAATCTTCGCTATAATACTTTTAGGTATTGGCATTATTAAAGACATAAATAAGGTGAAAATAGAAGAAAGCTGTGACAAAATAACAGCAACCCTTTCCAATGTAACTGACGTTGAAAGGCATAAAAATATGAGTTCAGATTTAGATAATTACAATTATATACAAAGTTATGCTATAAACTATATGTACAATAATCTGTTGTATTCTGTGTCAGAAAACGATTATGATGCTCCAAGTACAGGTTATCAAAATGGAGATACTATACAAATATACGTTGAAAAAGAAAATCCCACTCAAATATATAGGGTATCAACAATAAAAAACGGCCTTTCTTTTAAGATCATGGCAATTTGTGCAGGTGGGATGGGTATTATATATCTCATTCGTGGAAAATCATATAAGAGCCAATGAATAAAATATCACACTGTAATACTATAAAAATTAGAGAAGTGACAATGAAATGAATTTTTTATTTTTTACAATTATTGCTCTTGTTATTGGAATTATCGCTGATTTGATTAGTAAAAATGGATTCGTGGCGATAGTAGCAGCAATTATTGCACATTTTATATTGCTTGTATTGTATATGTTTTTAAAGTAAGTGAACTTACAGCTGCTTCATTTAACTATGTAAAAAAACAAGGGCTGAAGGCTCATTCAAGGAGCCATCAGCCCAGTCGTTAGCACAGAAGATCACATTTACAGAGAGACTTTAATGCACCATTCTTCAGTGACGGGTAGTTGACAGTCAATCCATTCGCACTTTCTACACTCTATCTTTCTTAACTTTCCGAGGCACAAAAGTCATATAAATATCAGGATATTTTTTTTCGCCATCAAATTTAGGTTTTGCTTTAATTTTAAAATTCGCTGTATATTGATTTCCAACTTTACTTTTACATTCTAATGTAAGTCCTTTATCAGAAAGTAATTTCTTAATCTGATTAAAGGACAGCGGTTTCTTATAATGAAATAATGATATTGCGTTCTTTTCTGCGCTTATGAAGAAACCACATTTCTCATTTTCACATTTATATATATTTCCTTTCTGATAAATATTTTCCCCACACCACCTACATTTTCCTACCACTTCCTGATTATCAGAAAATAAACCATTATAGCTTGTTGTATTTTTTTCTGCTTCATTGATAATTTCAGCCACAAAATGTTTTACCTCTTCTATAAAGACATCCGCCGATAACTCCTTTTGTTCTATTTGATTTATCTTGTACTGCCATCTTGCAGTCATTTCCGGACTCAATAAACTTTTAGGAAATACTGTACTTGCAAATAATGCCTTGCGCGTAGGATTAATATAACTTCTTTTATCTTTTGTAAAATTTTCTAAAAATCCTTTCTTATAAAGTTCTCCTATAATCCCAGCTCTCGTAGCCCCTGTTCCAATTCCCATTGGAACCATTTCATCTCCAATTTCAATTTTATCACCGGCATTTTTCATTGCAGCCAGCAATGTATCATATGTATATGGTTGTGGCGGTTGTGTTTTTTTACATAGTCTATTTATTTCAGTAACAGGTATTTCTTCTCCAATATCCATTTTGGGCAAATTATCATTCTGTTTTTCCTGTTTATGGAATAATTTTTTTTCTGTTTTTTTCCATCCTTCATCTACAACCGTTATTCCACTTGTTTGAAAAACATGACCTGCCACATTCAAATACACTCTTGTTTCGTCATATTTCATTACTGTATCAAAAGCTAATAACATTCGACTTATTACCAAATTCAAAATGTTTTTTTCTTTTGTTGTTAATTCCAGAAAATTTACATTTTTAATATTTTCTGTAACAATCAAGGCATGATGATCTTCAATTTTTTTATTATCGACAATCCTTTTGTCAAGATTCAATCCCTTTTTTAATAATGTTTCAGCTACCACAGAATACTGCTTAATTAAAGATATATCCTGTATACGCTGCTGCATCTCCTCGGCAACATCTGTATTAAGATACCTACTATCTGTTCTCGGATATGTCATTAATTTTTTTTCATACAAATTTTGTAAAGCCTGCAGCACCTCTTCTGGACTGTAATCATATAGACGGCTTCCATCCCGTTGAATGCTAGTTATATCATATAATTGCGGGCGATTTAGCATTTTATGCTCAATAATAACGTTTTCGACACATGCTTTGTTTTGCTTTCTTAAATTCACCTCGATCTCTTTTGCTTTGTATTCATCGTCAATCTTATTATTATTTCCATCATAATAAATTGCTTTTACACCGTTTTCCGTTGTAATTTGTAATTGATAATAAGGCTTTGGCACAAAATTCTTGATCTCATAATATCTTTCTACAACAAAATTCCATGTTGCAGATTGTACTCTTCCCACAGACAATACTTCTCCCTTGTTTAGATTTTCTCTGTATTTAACAGAAAAATATCTGGAGAGACACATTCCTATGATCCAGTCAGCTTTTGCTTTTGTAAACTGTCCAACAATAATATAGTTAAACTTATTTATATCCTCTAATTCTGTAAATGCTCGCCGTAATTCATTGTCTGTTATAGACTTAGCGCATAACTTTTTTACTGGTTTTTTACATCCACTCATTACACGCACAAGCCATTGTATATAATGTCCCTGTGGTCCATAATCACCACAATCTATAACCAATTCAACATCTTCCCTATTAAGTAATTTTTTTACATTATAGAATTGATGTTTAGTATTTTCTATGATTGTAAGTTTCCATTTTGCAGGTATCAATGGAATTACGTCCATGCTCCACATTCGAAAATTTTCACTATATGCTTCAGGTTCGGCAAGACCTACCAAATGTCCTACACACCAGGTTACTAAATATCCATTTCCCTCATAATATCCTTCCGCCGTATTTTTTTTATCTGCGTTTAGAATATGCGCTATTTCTTCTGCTACAGAAGGTTTCTCCGCTACACATAACGTATACACTAAATATCCTCCTCACGGTGAGAAGATTCTTCTCTGCTTTTTTGCTTTTCTGCTTCCTTTACTGTTTCTAATAAAATATTCATTTTTCCGTTTTCAATCATTTCCGTTACAACAGAAATATCAATGTTATTTTTACTGCATACATTTTGTAAACGCTGCATTCGTTGTTTTTCGACTTCCCGATCCCTTATTTTTTTAAGTGATTTGAGTTCATTTTCAGCATTCGTATAATCCTGTGCTACCATGGTATATTTTTGCCTTTTTACCTCTACTAAAGCTTCCTGTTTTTTAATTTTTCTCTCAATTACCTTTAAACTTTGTTCAGTCTCTTTATTCATCTTTTCGTTACTCCTTTTTTATCATCTTTTGCTTTTTTTCTTAAATAGACTAACAATATCCCACTAATTATAAAAAGAACCCATGACCAAATATGATTAAGTAACATCCTTATTATTATTGTTCCCAGTCCTTCTTCACTCTGCGTATTCACATTATCAGAGTTGTTACCTGATTGTTCTTTTTCAGATATATCATTAGTCAAATTTTCTTGATTTTTTTCAGATCGAAACATTGTCAAGCAATTTGTTGCAAAATTAGGCATTTGGTGCTTCTCTCTCTGATATTGCCATATATACTGCCATAAACGTTCTGTAACATCATAAAGATCTGTCATTTTAAGTTGTTTGCATTGTTTACTGAACAGTTCCAACTTATCCATATACTCATCATAATCAAAATCGTTATTTTGAATAATAATATATGGTAAAACACATGCATAATAAAACGTCAGTATCTGTTCATCAGACAACTCATCCCATTCCTCATTTGTTCCACTCACACCTTTAAATATTTTTTTTGATGATTTGTTCTTTGTTCCATTTACAAAAGGTGACCAATCATCCTCAATCTGCTTCTTTCGAATCTCCTTAATCTTATTGTAATACCAGTCAATCACATCATCTTCTGACATACCAGGGAAAATATCAGAAACAAAATTTTGCTGTTCTAATTCTGTTTCATCCATATCCCCAAATAACGGTGTAAGTTTTTTATTAGTTGGTTCAGATCGTACGATCATATCATATGTCACATCCCATAAACTTTCTGTACCGCACTCATAATAATCTGGTATTTCTGCAATTTCATATTCTTTATAACTCTTATAATAGTACATAAGATCATATGTTTGGCTACCATTTAATAAAAAGGACATTGCATACTGGTTTTCCTGTGTCAGTACGCATTCAAATTCATCCTCTGTTTCTTGACTAATAAACAAAAGCTGAATTTCATCCATGAATCCATCTGGAACATTTATATGTATATTAAATGCAGCCTGTCCTGTTTTATTAGTCTCGTTTTTTTCTGTAAGATCCTGTCCTACAACGCTTTCGGTATCTGTTATATTTTCACTTTCTTCATAAACCTGAGTTGCAAAAACATGAACCTGCATTAATAACATTAATAACATTAATACAAATACCCGTATTCCCATTTTTAATTTTTCCATTTACATACCTCTTTTTACCAATATCTTCTAATAGCAAGAATTTGTTTATATGTCGCATTTGAAATTTTTACCCCATCATTTGGATTTGAAGCATGTACTATTTTCCCGTTACCAAGATAAATACCCACATGTCCAACACCAGTTACTCCATTTCTACCATAAAATATGAAATCACCTGCCTTCGCATCTGCTAAACTATTAATAGATATCCCCCCTTGAGACTGCGCTGCGGCCGTTCTAGGTATTGTTTTTCCAGTTATTTCTTTTGTTAATATATAGGTAAAACCTGAACAATCTATCCCTACACTTCCTTTTTTGGTTGTATCATTGCACCAAGTCAATCCTCCAAAAGCATAATTATATCCAATCTTTTGTAATCCAGCTTCCGCTATTTTTGCACCTATACTTTCGTCAAAATCATACTGCCCCAAATCAACTGTATCATTACCATTACCGCCTGTCACATTTCCAGTCACACTATAATCCGTGCTATAACTGTCATCTTGAAGTTTTAAAAAATCCACATATGCCAAACAAAAATTCCGATTAGAAATTAATAACTTTAATTCTTCTGTTTCCTTATCAGTCAGTGTATCTTTTAACTGCAGTTCATTAATCCTATCATCCCATTCTTCTGCTATCAATGCATTAATGCCGTTAAAGTCCATTACTATTCTGGTTCTGCGATGTCCCAGGCATTCTTTGTATCCATTACATTTAAAATGATATTCCTTATTTGTACAACTTTTTAAATCTGCATCAGTGCAATATGTTGTATGTCCTCCACACTTACCAGCTATAGTCTTATTTGTGCACTTAGATAAATCTGTACAGTATGATGTATGACCTTTACATGAATACGACTCCTCACAGCAATTCCTTCCACTATATTTTTTGTGATATTTTGTATCAGATGATCTTAAACATGTTTCCTTCGCATAATACACCCCATCTTCATCCGGCGAATCACAATATTCCATACTTAGCTTTTCTGAATAAAGATTATTAAGTAAATTCCACAAATAAACATATGTTTCTTTTTTTTGTGATTCCTCTACTGTCATGCTATATCTGGTAATCATAAGTACATTGAATACCGGTTCTATAATATTTGTAAAGTCATCTGCATTCGGTATTGAACTTAATATCGTATCCTTTTCTATTGCAATTTCTTCTCCACTTAAATTATTGTATAGAGTAATGATTTCATTATCGTCTTTTAATTTGTTATACAAACCAATGACATCATCTGCATAACTCTTTACCTGTTTTTGTGACATTGCTGATACATAATCATGAATACTCCAAGTTATATCATTTTCATCTTTTGCCTCTCCACTAAAAAAAGCTCCAAATAACAATAAGGGTGTTGTCAAAATTACAACTAATCCTATAATTCCTATACCAGCACCACCAATTAGCAATTCTTTCATTCCTGCAAGTAATAAATTTTTTAAGCCACTCAACAGATTTGAGAATATATTTTTAACACCTGTCTTCACGTTACTTTTTACTTTTTGTCCAGCTCTTTTCCAACCATTTTTTTGAATATATTTTGCAGCACTAACGGTTTTTTTACCTGTTTTAACACCTAGCTTTACTCCCGTTTTAATACCACGGTACGAAAACCCTGTTGCCTTTATTCCAAATTTCGTAATCTCTTTAGAAGCTTTTGCAGTTGCCTTTATTGTTTGTACAGACTTATGTGCGGTTGCAAGTGTCTGTACCCCTATATCATCACTTTCATTTAAGGCATCATCAAAAATACCTATTCCCTGCCCAATAGCTGTTTTTACAATATAATTTCCGCTTTTGACAGAAGTTTTTAAAGTTGCCTTTCCCATTTTTACAGTTGTTGCTCCAAACCCTTTAACCAAAAACTTTCCGTCTTGCTTTATTACCTGTATACCTTTATTCCTATGTCTAATATTTTTAGATGTCAGCAATTTTGCTGTATGAATTATATGATTTCGTTGTATCTGATGATATATTGTTTTCTTTACACCATAACGCTGTACACGTTTTATTGTACTTGCAGTATGCTTATATACACCCGTACCTATATGATATCCAGACTTGATTGTCTGGCTTATTGCTTTTTTTGTAATTCCAAATCCTTTATTTGAAATCTTATAATACTGACTCAATGCATAGGCTCCAGTAATCCCAAGTCCAATCGCATTTAATCCCAAATCATTTGTTTTCTGTAGTTGATTTTGGATATACTTCCTAGACATATCTGTCAGATGAATATTATTTTTCTTATCCAATACCAGTGGTGCTTTATTTCTTTTTTCTTTATTTTTTACATAATCATATGTTCCTTTCTCCTTTGTTTCCTTCTTATCTCCATTTTCTTTTGTTTGATTCTCAGAACTTTGTTTATAAGCGTTATGATTTTCCTGTGTTTTTTCACTATTTATATTGGATATATCAGTCTTAAGTCCCTGCCCCACATACACTGATTGGTTGTTTCTAACCCTATTTTCATATCCCTGCTCCCGTCTTTGTTTTTCCTCATAACGTTTTTCAGGATTATACACATTAGACTGTGTTTTTTTTTCAGTCATACGTTCTACATCATGAGCAAACGATGCTGTATTTACTGTCCCTCTTCCCACAACAACCTGCGATTTTATATCATGTTTGGATGTTGTATGTATTTTTTCCCCGCTGTCAATGTACTGTTCTGTTTTGTTTAATTTCTCATATTCTTTTTTATGGAAATTACCTGACGTAGTTATTGTTGTTTTTTTCATTTGCTACTTTTACCTTTAGAAAATGGGATGGAAAGCATCCTACCATCCCACATTTCTTTTTTACTTTTCGTTTTTCAGAAGTCTGTCGAGTAAAATACTCCTCATATCATCTGGCATATCCTGTAAAATTTCATCGACTTTATTTTGTTTACCGCCATCTTCTTCTGTTTCATGAACACCATGGGAATCCTGCATTTCATTACCCCTATCTTCTTTACTTAAGCCCGAATTTTTTTCAAAATCTAAAGTTGTCTCCTCACGGTGAGTGGATTGTTCCAATTCTTTTGATAAAATCAAATTTTTTGAACTGGGATTTATCCCATAATACACCCCCTCAGGCTGAAGCAATTCACCATTACCATCCATTGTTTTAAATAACTGTTGGATATCCTGATGAATCGTTTTATTTTCGACTTTGATATTTTCATCAACATCATTGATTATGTCCGTTTTTTCTTCCCGCTGTTCTTTTTCTGCAACATTGTCTTTTTCTTCTCTTTGAAGTTGTTTTTGCTTTAGTTCATCCAACTTAAAACGTTTTCTTAATTCTGTTGCATCTTCATTTGTAAGTTTCCCATCTCCTTCTTCAATATTGAAATTTTCTCCAAATTTAGTTGACATTAACTTGTATAAATAGCTATCTTTCGGAAAAGAATCATTAAATGGTACAATTACTTTCTCTGCAAAAAGTAATCCACATCCCTCTTCCGACATCGTCACATAATTTCTTTGCGAATCCGATAAGTGTAACATTGCAGCTAATTCTTCAAGGTTAGAATCGGATTGATTTAGCATAATAATATGTCCTGAATTGCTTATCATTTTTCTCGCATTTGGACTGGCTAACAATCCTTCTACATCCTGAGTTATACCTGTAATTACAAGACCATATTTTCGACCACGTTTAAACAGATTTTCAATGTAATTTGCAGAAAATTCATTTGCAAATACAGTCTGAACTTCATCCATATATAAAAAAGTCAATTTTTGACAATTTGAATTTTGCACCATTCGGTTCCATATAAAATCCAAGATAATTGATAATCCAATCTGTCTTAGCTGCCCACCTAAATCTCTGATTGTAAATACAATCAGCCTCTTTTTTAAATCCACATTTGTTCTATGCGCAAAAACATTCATTGATCCCTTTGTATAATACTCTACAGATTGCGCAACAATATTTCCATCTTCCGATAACTCTGCTTCATGATTAAGTTCAGATTGAAAATCTACTAAAGTTGGCTGGTAATCCGGATCATAATCATTCCTTAAATAATTACCATATGTATGCCTTAATGCCCTATCTACAATAGTTCTTTGCATCGGTGTGATTATAGTTTCTAAATGAGACGTATCACCTACTGACATCATTCCTTCTACCAAAGACATGACAAATTGAGATTTCAGCGTCATAGGATCGGCATCGTCATCACTGTAATTTTTGCACAAATCAAGTGGATTAATGTAATTTGTAGAATTTGCTGAAATATCAATTATTTCCGCAATATCTCCAAAGGCAGAAATAAATCCTACATATTCGTTATCCGGATCAATAACAATCAAATCCGCCTCATCCTCTGACATATTTAAAATCACGTTCAACATTTCACGTTTAACCGCAAAACTTTTTCCACTTCCCGTCGATCCCAGTACAAACCCATGCGGTGACTTTTGGTTCACTCTTTTTGATAAAATCAAATTTTTTGAAATAGAATTTATTCCATAATAAAATCCCCCAGGTTGAAACAATTCACTACAAGTGAAAGGAATAAAAATAGATAGACTTTCCGTTGTAAGTGTCCGATCTATCAATAATGCATTATGACCTAACAACAATGACTGATACATTCCTTCTTCCTGCTGATAATTTAATGTTTGAAATGTGCAAGTGTACTTTCTCGCTTCCTTTTTTAGCGTATCACAATTTTCATTTAACTCTTCCATTGTCATCGCATCGCATACCATAACTGTTATGGAAGTTAGAAACGATTTTTGGTTTTTATTAATCATGTCGTCTCTTAATTCTATTGCTTCCGTTAACGAATGCTCTAAGTCATGCGATAGGGAGGCTGTTATATAACCACTTTTAATAGCAGCATCTTCACTTTCACGTTTCTCTGCTTCCATTCCAGTTATCTGTTTATTAACTCGATCTAAACCTTTTGCCTGTTCTACCGGATGAACCATTATATTTATAATACATGGAAAATCCGTGTTAGAGATTTTGGCAATAAAGTCATCTGTAATTGATGCCGGAAGATTATTCAAAAACATAACGCGATAATATTTTCCATCAATTTGGAAATAATCCCGGTCAAAGAAAAAACTCGCCGGAGCCACATAATCTTTTGATGATATTCCCTGTTTCTTTATAAAATCGTAGTTAATCCGAAACGCTCCAACATTATTAGGTCTGAAAATATCATGCAGTATAGAAAGTCTTTCCGTTGTAGATAAAATTCTGGAATTTGCACCAATATGCTGTAAATTATTAATAACATCCTGCTGGGTTCTGTGAAATCTAAGAACTGCCTCAAATGGATTATTGGCTTTTTGTGTTATTGTTACATACTTATTTTGTATCATATCATTTTTTCCACTTGCAAGCTGCCGCATGATAATCCTGTTATACTCTTTCCGGTGTTCATTAAGATTATCATGTCGCATTTTAAATGTAATCTCATCTTCCTGGTTTTCCTGATTTGCCCTTTTATTCACAATGCTTATATTTACCAGCATATCTTCAGAAAAATAATTTAAAAACTCTCCGTATTTACAGAAAATCGCAATCTGTTCCGCTTCTTTGGATACCTGATAGTTAATATCTTGCATCTCAAAAGTTTTGGAATACACCCCCTCCAAAATTTCGAAAATTCCTTCTTCATAATCAGCAATATATGGAATTGTTTCCTGCACAGATTTAGGCACATTACTCATTGCAGATCTTCTTCTTTTCATTAGCTTTGCTTTTCGTAGCAGTTCTTTCTTTTCATCATCCTGTTTTTTTAATTTTGCTTTTCTTTCTGCTTCCATATATGCAAGCTGTTTTCTTCTCTCTGCTTTAGATAGAATGTAATTCGGATTTTCCCTCTGTCGTAACTGAATACTTTCACATTCCACTCTCATTTTTTCCAACTTACGATCCGTATCCGAATATCTCTGTTCTGATTTAATCTTACGTTTAATATCTGCCTGCTGTTCTACCTTATCTCTATATTTTTGGAAAAAAGATTTTTTTAATTCAATTTCTTCAATTTGTTCACCTGCTTCTTCCTTATAGATTTTATAAGCTTCCTCTATATTAATTTTTTCTTCCTTTTCTTTGTGTGTTGTTAACATTGTGTTCTCCCTTATAACTAAAATCAAAAAAATTAATTGACTCAAATTTTCTTTTTTTAGGTTTTATCAAATAAAAACGTACCAACATTTTTATTTGTGTTTCTGGTTTTAATCCATTTTTTTGTGGTAAAAATCCCAAAACTCCAGCCGGCAAACACAAAACAAAAATAATATCTTCCATTTTATCCATACCAACAATCGGTCTAATCTGAAAAAAACAAAAACCTACAACCAAAAACATATAGCATATAGCCAACAAATTTCTTGCTGTAAATCTTTTCCAAACTTTTGTTTTGTATTCCCTAATCTCCTTTGGTATTCGCACTGCAATCATGAATTGTACCCCCTTTTTATGCCGTTAATAATCGTCCTGCCCATTGATCTGACTTAACCAATGCCATAAGAAGAACCAGACTTAATACCAGTAGATCAGATAAACCGCTTGTCCAGTCTGAAAAAGAGATTGATCCTGCAAGTTTACAGAACAAAGATAAGGATATTACCATAAATAATCCACGCAAGCAGATCGCTATATACACAAAAGCAAAATTTTTAAATGTTCTTGAACCACTTCCCATTCCATCATCAAGACAAAGAAATGCAAACGGTAATGGAGCTACTGAATTGACACACGTCAACTCAAATGACCTAGCATATCCCATTACATTAATCATTATTCCTATGATCTTCAAAAAGAATATAAATAAGCAACTTGACAGCCATATTGCAAATACTTCTCCAAAGTTACTATCATTTAATGTTGTCTGTGCTGATGTAGCAAGTTGACTTCCAACCGTTATTGTGTCTGTACTAACCTGTGTAATCCATTTAGATACAGTTGTAAACACGAGTTTTAATGCATCTGTTGAAATATCTATAGATGCTTTCGCAATACACAACTTTGCAAAAACCCTTATAAGATATTCATATTTAATGACATCTCCATTGATTGTAATTTTTAAAAATTCAATCAAAAAACAGATTCCACAAATTGTTGTTGCTGTCGGCTTAATGATTCCACTTATACTATTTGCTATTGCAGCCCAATTTCCCGAAAAAACATTTGCTGTTAATGCCGTATAAGAATCAGATAAATATTGGTCAAATCCCGAAAAAGAATCAATTATACTATTTATCATTCCCGTACGCATAGAATCAAATATATTTGTCATTGTAATATCTCATCTCCTATTTTAAGAAAGTTTTTGCGCTGAATCCAACTCCATATACAATTACGCCAGCAATTAAAATCCTTACACCCTGCACCTTATCATCTGCTCGATTGTCTTTCCATCCAAGTCCAAATTCCACTGCTCCTATTAACATAAATAAACCACCTACACGTTTTATCCATTTAGTAATAATATCAGTAAGCCACGTCCATTCAGTATCCCCATTATCAGCAAAAATAATTTGGGGTGTAATCAGTAATACAACCCACATTATTGTTGCTATTGCTGTTTTATTTTTATATAGATAAGCAGATACTTTCTGCACTTTGTCTTTTACCATATCAATCATGTTTTTTTCAGTATTCTTAGTCATTTCTTTGTCCTCTCTTTTCATAAAGTTTAATTAAATATCTATTTCTTCCATAAGTGCATTTAAGTTATCATCAAATTCATCTATTCCTCCTTTATCAGTTTCTTCATAATTTAATTTTGAGAAATGATCATTTTCCAGCTTCGATAATTCTAAAAAAGTCATTTCTTCATTCCTTTTTTCATTTCGAACTCTTGCATTTTTCATTGCATTAATATCATTTAAATATTGTTGTTCTTCATACTCCTTATGTTCTAAAAAATGTTTTGTAGATTCACTTTCAGCTATATTTTCTACATCAATCTCCTCACCGTGAGAAGATTCAGCATTTTCATTACTTGTTGGTTGATCTATATGTTTTACATCTTCATTTTGTTTTTCTTCCATATCACTACTATCAGAAGACTCAGCACTGCTTGTATTACTTTCATCTGAAAACATACCATTTACCACTCTATTTATAGCAGCATCTATATCATTAACAGTAGCACCGGATGAAAAAGTTACATTTTGCACTGATATAGTATTTTTAACAATATTCACAATTTCCTCATCATTAAGGGAATGAGCCTTAAAAGCATTATTACTAATACGTTCTATTAATGTCTCCTCACCTCTTTTTCTATTTCTAACCTCTTTTATAGCTTCGCTTTCCACATAGAGTGTTTTTTCCACTGTCGGTGTTTCTATTCCAGAGTTCAGCATTACATCAAACGCTTTCTGACTAACTGCATTGCACACATGTTCTATATTTTGAATATGTAATTCACATTTTTGCCTTTCTATGTTGTGACGGACTTGATCCATCTTTGTAAAAATAGTTGCAAGTGTGTTACCCAAAAAATCAAGCCGTTCATTTTCTTCTGTATCTTCAAGATTTATTTTTTTTAAGTAAAGCTTAAATAATTCCTGTTTATGCTTTATCTCATCCGAATTAACCTCATAGGGGAGATTTCCACCATCCTCCGATCTGGAAAAAAATCTGTGATCTGCAAAATCAAACGTATCATCATACACAGGTTTATAACCATCCACAAACAAAATACATTTATGTAATGCCATCTGAGATATTGCATTAGGTGTCATTAATTCAATACCGACTTTATCAAACTGCCGTGTTGTACTTCCATTTGTTCCTCTTGATTCAGAATAGCTTTTCTTATCAAAAGTACCCTTTCCAAGTAGTTTTGAAAGATAGTTTATTGTATCTTCATTTTTGATTCCTCCCATATGAATAACTGACGCACAATTATCCAAAATAACTTGCCATTCTTTCTCATACATAACTTTTAGCTGCTCCAAGGATTGCAAAATAATCATTATTGAAATACCAAGGCTGCGTGCATATGCCAAAATTTCTGTAAACATTGGTATTTTTCCCGTATTTTTAAACTCATCTAATATAAGCCTTACAGGTATAGGAAGCCTCGCACCTTGTTTTGCATATTTGACATTCGCACATTTATTCAATTCTGAAAATAACTGTGTAAGCATCATTCCACTTATAAACTCGAAAGTTTTATTTGTTGGTGGCATTACAATAAATAAAGCTATTTTCTCTTCACCTATGCGATCCAATTCCATTTCATCATATAAACTCATATTTCTTACAGAACTTATGTTAAATGGTGCCAACCTTGCTACTGCAGAAATGATAATCGATTTTGCGGTTTTTCCTGCACCCGCTTTAAAATGTTTATACTGAATATATGCAATATGATTATTTCTGTATTGTTCCTGTCGTTTTTTTTCTTCTATATAGTGATTGACAAGTTTTTGTTTTTCCAAATCACCATTTTCGGCATCAAGAACCAATTCTTCCCAAGCCTCATTTGTATCATCAAACAGGTCAAACTGTTCATATCCAAGTTGCTGCATTATTGCATCAAAATCGCTTATATACCCTTCATTATCTTCACGTACTTCTGCCAGACGTAAAATCTCCAATGCTTTAGGAAGGCTACGTTCATCTTCCCTTAATTCATACAACATATAAAAAAATACACATTGTAAAAGAAGTTGTTCACCCTTTTCCCAAAATGGATCATTAGATTTTTTGTCACCATCTGTGTTTTTCATGATAGAATCAATCAACGTCATTACATCCTCTTCATGTTCTTTATTAAGATAATGAAAAGGATTATATGAATTGGATTGTGCCATATCTATCAAATTTAAAACCTTTATTTTGTACAACTGTTCCGTCAAATGTGTGCCAATTCTCCGAAGTACATCTCCTTTCGGATCTGAAAATACATAACTTGCATTTGCCTGCGCAGCATTTGGCAGTACCAAAGAGTATGTCTTTCCACGTCCTGACCCAGCCATAACTAGCATATTATTATTGATTTCCCCATTATATAGAGAAATTTGAACATTTTTTGACAGAATCATTTGCGACGAAGAATTTCTTTCTTTTTTTATCCGTTCAAGCTCATTTACATATTCTTTCTTAACATTTCTCAAAAGACTACGGTTTCCATTTGGGTTCCAATATTGCCTACCCCAATTCTTGACACGAGACTGTTGTTCAGAAAAATAATCAAAAGCCTCTTTTCGCTCATCTAATTCCAAATCCGACATTTCGCTTGCAATGCCATCTAACCATTCTTTTTTTTCATTTTCCATTTTTCATCTCTTTCCACACCTTTTTAAAAGAACATAAATACACCTTTATATGTAAAAAATATTTCCAGGGTGCATGATCCGTAAAATAAAACTTCTTTTTTTTTCCTGAAATACGTTTAAACTGTTTGACTTTTCCCCACTCAGCATCACCATACATTCTTTCCTGCGCATACTTTTTGCTCAACTCGACATTCAACATAGCAAAAAGTACAACATCAATCACTAATCCATACCCTACATACTTTAAAGTACTTTTTGTAAATGCTATTTTTTCCTCATTCTCCGCACGCTTTATTGTGATGTTATAAATATTTATTATATCTATCTCATTTTCAGCCATTCCCTGTTCCTTAAGGCATCTCTTATACTCAGGCATGTCAATCGTATTAGAAATGTATACCATGCAATACAATATAAATATTGCCAGCATTGCTGTTAGCAAATATTCTACCGTATGCCTCTTTTCATTAGGCATTTCAATTCCTCCTGCAATCACCTTATATTTTCAACTTGCTCTTTACTTACAGTTTTTGATTGTTCCTTGTTGAGATTCATTCTCTGATTTTGTCTTTCAGCCCATTGATGTGCCTTTTGGAATTGAATTTTGGATGGTTCTTTACTCTTTTCCCCTTGTTTCGATTTGAGGTTTTTCTTTTCATCCACCAAAATTTTTACAATTCCGTTAATTTGTTCTGGCATAATGTCTTTTTCAAATGCAGGCTTTAATTCTTCCATACTAAGCCCGCTTTTATAGCCGGAATAAATATTATTTAACGCATCTACACTATCTATTTCTGTGATCTGTTGCATATTCTCTAATGTTATTGCATTTTCTTTTGCGAATTTAAGGAGAATACTTACATACTCAACCTGTTCCGTTTTTTTATTTTTAGTTGCATCTTTAATAACCAGTAGCTTGTTCTCTGGAATCTTTTCAATAATACCTTCCATCAGTTGTTCTCTCACTCTTGGTAAAATTTCTATATCTACACATAATTCAATCTGCTCTCTAGTTAATCCAGCATTATATCCAGCCATTGCATTATCTATAATCTGGTAATCTTTTGTTTTCCAATATAGTTTTACGCAATGTTCAATTTCCACATTTTTTAAACCTTCTTCAAAACCGATTCTTCGAATTTCCATTTCCTCCGGTCTAATATTAAGATCCATATAATTTTTTACCTGTTCTATACTCAATCCATTTGCCAGACCCTTTTTTATTTCCTCCTGCTGTTCTCTTGAATAATCCTTCAAATCCAAATTGTTTTCCTTAATTTGGTTTTTTGCTCTATAATTATTAAGGAATTTAGATGCATCTTGATTTTTGCTTTTTTCCTCTGTAATCTGTTCTGCCTGGGACGCAAGTAACATTCGCTCCTCAGAGGACAAATTTAAAAGCAGCTTTGCATGTAAATCATGCTGCCCTTTCAAATCATCTATTTGATTTAATATTTCTTCATTTTGATCCATTGCTTGTATTGGAGATTCCATATTTATTTGCTGGAGTTCATTTTGTTTCTCAATAATTTTTGTCTGGAGTTCCTCCAGTTTTGATATTGTTTCCTTTTGCGTCATATTATTGACAAAAATACGATAATCTACTTGTTGCGCTGCTTCATACTTACTTAAGTCCTGTTCTGACAATCTGTTTTTTTCTATTTCACCTTGCGACAATCCCTGCTCACGCATCTGCACAAAAAAATGATTTGTTTTCATCTGCATATCTATTGTTGCCTTCGCTTCTGTATAATCCATACCATTAATGATATCTTCCGGTTTAATGGTATATCTTTCTACATTCTGCTCATACAGCGATCTATAATTCTCAAACTCCGCTTGCGTATTAAATACAAAATAATGAGCATCCTGTTTAAATCCCCCCGCTTCTTTAATTTCTTCTCTGATTTCATTCCATCTTGGATTCCAACCTTTCCAACTTTTTGTAACAGCAGCCTTTTGAACATCTTCATCCGTCAATCTATCATTGGTTTCAAATATTACCTCACTATTTTTATAAACCGTATAAGACGTATCTGTTCGTTTTTGTTTTTCATTATAGGTACTTGTTAACTCTATGTAATGATTGGGATTAATCGCATCTACTACATAATAATTTTGACCTCTCGAATAGTCTCTACGAGCATTTTTGTTCATTACTATTGTAAAATTATTCTTTTCTCCTCCTTTTGCCTGTTCCGGAGAATTATAAAATTTTATTTTTTCATCTTTCATTACTTTTTCCAGCATAGAATAATCTTTTTCTTCATATGCTTTCTTTAATGCCTCATGAAATTCTTTATTTCTTACAACAGTCTCTTTCACAACTTTCTCATTATCTCCAAATGTATTTTCTGCATTTATATCATCATGTAACTGATCTTTTTCTTCTGGCATTAAATCTGATTTTTCAACTATTTCATGTTGCCTGTCTCTGTTCAGTGTCTGAACAAAAATATTCATTTTATCGAGATCTGATTGTAAAACAAAATATGTTCTTTTTACTTTGGGATAGCCTTCTTCATCTAATACCAGATTGCCATCTCTATCTACGATTTCTTCTTCTAAAAATGTATATGGAAAATTCATCATTTCTGCATACATGGCTAACTTGTCAAGTTCCGCTTCGGACATCTCTCTTCCATTTTCCAATGCAATTGGAACCATGCACTCTCCAGTTTTTTCCATAATTTTTTTCATTTGTTTTGCCTGTAAATAACCGTTGCGTCGCTGACGTTGTGCCTTATTCATCTCTTCATATTTCATGTTAAACTCTTTGCTTTTTTCATATCTTGCAATTAAAAAATTTACAAATCGTAACATTAATTCTAATGTATCTTTTGCTAATCTTAATCCGGTGCTAACGCCAAATTCCATTGTCCTAAGTACGCCATCTACTTCGCTCATTTTTTTCCTCACATCTATTTATTTTATACATAGAAAAGACATATATTATATTAATTTATAATACATATTTTGTCAATTTTTATATCTACTCACGGTGAGGAGATATATGTAACATTTTTAATGTTAAATTTTTAAAAGTATACAAATTTAACATAAAAAAAAGACAGTTTTTCCAACTGTCTTTTTTTAATGTTAAATCTATTTTGTATTTACAAAGAATTTAATATTTGTGATGATTAAAATAGAAATTTTTTATGTTTCCTTATACTTCAATTTTCCTACAAATGTTTTATAACAAATTCTTTAAGTTTTTCTGTTTCTCCTTCAAACCACCTTTTTGCCAAATCCTTCAATTCATTTTCTATCAATAATTCATGTTTCTGTGCTAGGGTATAAAATGTATAACGTCCTTTTCGATATGTTGTCAAATAATTTTTTTTTATCATTCTTGCCAAAAATGTTGAAACAGTTTGTGGTTTCCAACTATGTTCAAATTTCTGATTAACAGCATCCACGATATCCTTTAATCTCATCTCCTCTTCTTTAGTAAAAATTACTGACATAACTTCTTTTTCGCTTTTTGATAAATCAATCATTTTCTTTTCTCCTTCATAATATTTTTACTTTACCATTTCTACAAAACCTAACCTTATATTTTTGATTATTTCACTCATCCACCGGATATATTCATTCTGCTCCATATGCCGTATCCTTACACAAATGCGGATAAAGGCTGTAGTCCGGGAAACATACCGGATGCGATGGTTTCACCAATGCAGATTGGGAAAGTTGTGTCCATCGACATCAATAAATGCTACTTTCATGACGTCAGGACTTTTCATCATATTCATTTTCTGTATTTTCTTTGTATTCCTCTTTACTGATGGTTCTAATACACGCCTCGCTCACACCTAAACTTTCTACCATATTTGCAATGGCTTTTTTCACATAGTCGTATGCGCTATCTTTAAAAATACACGTTTTTTTATCTGTGACTGTAAAATCCATATTCCGCTCTGCATATCCAATAGAACCCACTCCGCCAAACATTTCTGAATCCTTAATTTCAAAATATATTGATATTCTGATTTTCATTTTTTCCAAATAACTACTCCTTTCTGGCGGTCCATTTGTACGACCGCCTTTTGCTTTTCTTCTGAATTTTTCGTGATATATTAACTTCCTCCAAAAGTGCATGTTTAGTTTCTTTTTAGCATTACACTATGGTGTTTCAACCCTAACTTTATTTATTAGCTATAATCTAAAATCCCTTCATTCTAACATATTATTATCCAAATATTAACAGTAGATATCTTATAATTGCTATTACCGTAGAAATATACATTAGTTTCTTTGCTACTTTCATTTTAAGAGACTGTTTTAAGGAATTGTTTTCATCTCCTTTAAGTATCTGAACTATTGCATATATAACAATACAACTTATCACCAAATAAAATATAAAATCCTCTATTTTCATAAGCATCTCCATTCCTTTAGGAACGCTTTTGCAAATTCACGCACTTTATCGCTAAAATACGCTCTCTCATAGCTTCCGTATGCAGTATCTTTTTTATTTGCATCATCCAGCTTTTTAGAAATGAATAACATTAAATATATTGCATCCATAAGTGTCTCTTCATTTTGTGGTACAACAATGGTTTCTCCTATATTTGCCATCTTGCCATTAAGTACACAAACCATCTTGAACCTATAAAATATATCTTTTTCTACCTGAATTGAAAACTTCTCACCTGATCGGTATGTAAGTAACTCTTCTTCATTCATATTACTCTGGTGTAGCCAAGACTCATAATATTCATTTATTACATGTAATATCTCTTTTCTAATTTTTTTCTGGCTTTCCATGATTACCCTTTCTAATCCAAACTTATATTATTTTCAGCAGCAAATTGCATTGTAATTAACCTGAAATACATATATGTATGTATCGCGTCATTTGTATATACTAATTCGTCTTTCCAAAATGGATTTGCATATTTTCCTCGATATCTTTCACATGCCATATTATTCGGCATATGCGGTCTTTTATAAATTCCGCCAATTTTAGTTCTATGATATACAGTCAAATTTGATACATCAAAATACTTTTCTGCTTCATCAAAAGAAATCTCTCTCAAATAAGTTAATTTTCCGTTTACGCCCCCTTCTACTGCGAGCATTGCTGCATCTGCTTCTGTCAAATCCTTTATATCTGTTTTTAAACATAATGCATATGCATCATTGTCATCCGACCGCTCATAGCCTTCAAAATCGAGTTCATAATAATGCAAAGTTTCCTTTTTGCATGCAGCATCCAACTTTTCAGATATACATAGCAGTATACGAACTACAATACCTAATTCTTTCGCATCATCAGCTTTTACAAGAAAAGAATATGCAATTTTCTCTTCCACATTATTTTTTTTAAATAACATACTTATCTCATAAAAATTATGATCCGTTTCCAGTAACTTTTTTCTGATTTCAAAACCATCGGTTTCTGAAAATTTTAAAAAATCTTCTTCCAGCATCCCAATAACATCTAACCATTTTTTAAAAATATCCTCTTCATTGGCTCCATTTAAGATGATAATTTTCTGATCCTTTGAACTTTTGGTTAAGCTTTTCATTTTTTTACCTCCATTTGTGTCTTTTGTTACTGTTCTATTATCATAAAAAAGAGATATGTTATGTTAAAATAAATAGCATATTCACTAACCGATATACATTTTTTTTTATTAAGTCCAGTTCCTTCATCCTCTACACACTTTGCAAAATAATACAAAGCCTTATTATAATCTTTATGATATATATAATTAACGGCCTGAATACTATATACAATTTGACTATTGGAAATCGTTCTAAAATAAGCTTCTTCCCTTCGTAAAAAACAATTTAAAGCCCTTTTCTCCTGCATGCTTTTCCTATTTTCATTTTCTTCTGTTTCCTCATATGGTGCACATTTTTGCAAAAAATTTTTTATTTCTAAAAATATAGAAAATATTTTCTCATTTGTGTTTTTATCTGTTATATCTGGAAATCTTCCTTCTGGCATCATTATTTTTAACAGTTGAACGTTATATACAGTAGGAATAATTGGCAGATAACTAATACCATTTGAGATCTCTTTAATAAATTTGAGATTACTATAATAATCATCTTTAAAACTTTTCATCAAAATCTACACCCTTTCGCATCAAACAATATTTGTAGCTTTATATACTGCATTATTCTTTTTCAGCTTGTAGTATCAATAATGCATTATTGGGATGTATATACAATGTATCTTCTGCTATGTTTGTGTCTTTGAATACATCACAATTAACCAGGATATTTTCTTTTTCCTGATTCATATCATCCCAGAATGTGATTTTTACACTTCTTTCTTTTTCCTGATATTCCGCGTCTATAAACGTTTTTTCATTAATAATGCAAAACACAAGATTTTCTATATTATAGTGAATTTTTAACACTCTTTTTCTATACTTGCGTATATAAAATAAAAACATCAACCCGATTGCTTCTATCCAATACACAAGTTCACATTCTTTCGCAAACATGACAGATTGCAAAGTTACTGCTATTCCAATGCAAATAATCATTATGCATATCACCTGTGCTATATATAATAAGCCTTTGAAAATCTGTAATTCTTTTTGTTTTTTTAACATTATTTCTAACTCAGCATCCCAGTTATTTTCATCTACAATTTTCATTCAAATCTCCTCACGGTGAGTATCTTTCTGCTTAATATCTGAATCTCTAACTCTTCATATTTAAATTTGAACGCTACTATTTCCCTTTTTGTCAATAGGTAATCACTGGTAATTTTATCTTATTTTACTTTGTGTCCTACGATTTTTTAAAAAATCATTAATTTGTTCTTCCATAAATTGATTTTGCGTCAATACTGCTGTTCGTGTATCCCATAATCCTTTTCCAAACTGTTGTCTCATTTCAGGATATTTTTTTAATATGTGTTTTGCAGGAAGTCCCTTTACACTCTTTAAGATATTAGTTACTTCATATTTAGGAGATACTTCAATCCGAAGTCTAACATAATCATCATAAACAGCTATTTTTTTGATTATGTATTCTTCTTTTCTTTTCTGTAAATCTTCAAATACTCTTTCCAGTTCTCTCTTCTGCTCTTCTTCAAATGAAATATTTTCATAGCTACACCATATCAATTCCAATTCCATATAATAATTGCAGCAACGATTTTTTTTTAAATATTCCATCTTTTGCCCTCCATTTAAGTGACATTTTATGTCTTGTTTAGCTTACCATAGGTAAACATGAAATGTCAATATTTACCTATATTGTAAGTATTTTGCTTAAATGTACACTTTACCTATGGAATAATACTTTTGTATTTTTTATTATATAATAATACTAAAGTATTTCAAGTATTTTTTTTATTATTATGGTAAACTAATATATTATACATAGGAGGATTTCCAAATGACTGTGGGAGAAAAAATTAAATACTATCGTTCTAAAAAAAACTTAGATGTTAAGGAACTCTCACAGCGTTCCGGTATTTCTGCAGATGCAATTCGTAAGTATGAGCAAGGACAACGTAAACCCAAATATGAACAGCTCCAAAAACTTGCTACTGGATTACAAATCAGCTTAAATAATTTTTTAGATTTAGAAATTCTATCACAGTCAGATCTTATTCCTTATTTGATTACTATTGGAAAAAAAGGGGAAATTCGTTTTCATGGAGAAAAAGATTCATCCGGAAATTATACTGGAACAGATTTATGTTTTTCTTTTAATTCTCCTGATATACAAAACTTTCTAAAAGAATGGGCGAACAAACAGAATACTATAAATAAGTTAAAATATGAAGCCGATCACACGCCAGATGAAAAGGTAAGGCTTTATCTGTTAAAGCGAATTAATGATCTTGAAACAGAACTTGAAACCTTTACAATATAAAAAGGTTTCACCCTTATATTAAAAGTGAAACCTTTTTCCTTACCCATTTCTCGTAAAAAGACGGGAGGGTACGGACATTTTCTTGGAGTGGCTGTTTAGCCTGTCCAAGAAAATGTCCGCACCCTCGGCTCCGTAAAAATATTAACATGTTACCATATAGACATACTTTTTATTTAAATCAGTATGCACCTTAATATATAGTAATAGTCTTGCCCAATTCTGCGATCCCATATATGTATTTATTCCCTTTACCACATCACTAGCATTTTTCGCATTATCTATTTCTATTATTTTACTATTATCGCCAAACATATATTCTCTATCGCCATACATCGAATAAGAGCACATTGCATCTTTAAAAGGCGTATAACGAAACAAATTCACTCTTTTTCGATCTGATATCTCTCCATTGTACCATCTATCTGCTGTTGAAAGCAAAAATACCAACTGATCTTTTGGCATAGAATAACATGATGATGAAATATCTGTATTTCTAGTTTCTTCTGTTTTTAATAAATTATATACCTCATTTGTAAGTTTCTCATCATAAGTACCCTTTTTATCAATGTATTTTCCATAACTATTAATTGTTA
>ENA-OROE01000011-OROE01000011.1-human-gut-metagenome-genome-assembly--contig:-NODE-11-length-158878-cov-8.631936_pt1 | contig 158878 bp, 110 predicted proteins | sample MGYA00242126_ERZ509044 | MGnify/ENA primary metagenome ERZ509044 (study PRJEB26280, sample SAMEA2338716) | human gut metagenome | biome: human gut; feature: human-associated habitat; material: faeces... | reverse complement strand
TACTCAGGATTTCCACATGGCCGAATTGCCCCATGGGGAACTCCCCTTTGCAGAACTCTCTGGAAGCATTGAATACGCTGACCGCCACTCGTTCAGGTACATTATAATATACTCCTTCCTCCATTTTACCTTTCTTTTTTGCAGCCTTTTCGTCCACGACGGGCTGGGGGAGGGTATTCATGTTTTTCAAAGAGAGGTAAACCGGCTCGCCGGATAAATCGTCATTGTCCACTACGCCCAGTTTTTCCGAGAAACGGAACAGCACCATCCGGTCTGTAAACTCCGCAGGCGTGAGTTCTATGGTGAAAACCTCCGTACTGGTGTCCACAGTGCCCTTGAAGAGTTGTGTAAGGGCTGTTTCCTGCATCGTCAATTGGTCGAGCATAAGTTTGAGTTGAGCGCCATCCTTCGGCATGTTGTCCGCTTCGCCCTTAATCAATGCCGTGCGGCTGTCCCGGATATCATAGATTTCTTCGGCCGTCAGTTCGGCTATTTTGGCATTGCTTCCGGCAGAAAGGATTTCCTGATTCATGTAATCTCTGGGATTGAGTCTTTTAGGAGCATCATTTCCTTTCGGTACGGCCGGTAACGGTTCCTCTTCCCCGTCGGTATTGATGGACAGGAGGATGCCTTCGGAAGTGAGACCTACCAACGGAGCTACGGTTCTCTTTTTAAGCTGTATGCTGTAAACTTTTTGAGGATCGGGTACTCCGTAGGGTACCATATCTATACTTTTTATACTCCACTTCGTGTAAGGTTCCTGGTTTATTTGGGACAAACGGAGATAGCGGTCTGCATATTTGCTGAATTCTCCGGGGGTATAGACTTGCTTTTCGGCCACGACGACCAGACGAAGGGCTGTACGGGGCAAGTAATAGGTTACGCCCTCCACCGTGGCGCCGGGTACGTACGGGCTTACTTCGGTTTGTGCGACGGCACCGAGTGTGCAAAGTGCCAGTCCGCATAACAGGGTTCTTGCTTTCATAAACTTTATTTTTATCAGTATTTATTCTTTTAACTTCTTGAAGGCTTCGGGGAGCGCGTCGATGATGTCGCTGGCTATCATGCTTTCTTCGCCTAACCTTTCGCGTGCGATGTCACCGGCCAGGCCGTGCAGATAGGTGCCCAACTGGCAAGCTTCATTGGCCGTATATCCCCGTGTCAGTAAAGCCGTAAGGATGCCGGTCAGCACGTCGCCGCTTCCGGCTGTGGCCATGCCTGCATTGCCCGTGGGGTTGATGATGACGCGTCCCGTCGGTGTACAAATCATGCTGTTGTGTCCTTTCACGATGACATATAATTGCATTTTGATGGACAGCTCACGGGCTTTTGCCATACGGTCGTAACTGTCGGTACATGTTCCCACGAGATTTTCCAGTTCCTTGGGATGCGGAGTGAGAATCGTGTCTTGCGGGATTTCCGGAATCCATTCCGGATGGTTGCCCAGGATATTGAGCGCATCCGCATCGAGTACCATTTCGCCCGGATGGTTACGGATGAATGTACGCAGAGCCTCTGCCGTTTCTTCGTGTGTGCCCAGTCCGGGACCCATGGCCAGAGCGTTGTAGTCGTAGGTACTTATGGCTTTCGACACCCGGATGTCGGACAAATCATGGCTGAGTATGGCTTCGGGCACACTGCATTGCAGGATGTTGTTGTTCATGTCCGGCGTATGGACGGTCAGTTTGCCCACTCCGCTTCTCAGGCAAGCCTTTGCCGCGAGGATGGTTGCGCCTCCCATGCCGTACTGTCCGCTTACGAGCAGGGCATGCCCCATGCTGCCTTTGTGGGCGAAAGGGTTACGCGGTTTGAGTATCTTTTTCACCTCTCCCGGCTCTATCACCGTAATACTACAGTCGATAGCCGCCAGTCCCTCGGCGGAAAGCCCGATGTCCATGGGGTTTACTTCACCGAGATATTTCTGGTTCTCGCCGAAAAAGAAGGCCAATTTAGGAAGCTGGATGGTCAGGGTCAGGTCCGCACGGACGATGGCCGACGAATTATTGTATGTGTTGTCTTCGCTCATCAGGCCGGACGGGATGTCGATGCTCACCACTTTGGCCGGACTGGCGTTGATTCTTTTCACGAGTCCGGCATAGCCCCCGTCCAAAGGCTTATTCAGTCCGGTACCGAACAGTCCGTCTACGATGACGTCTTTTTCGTCCACTTCAGGGAAAGAAAACTGGGAAGATACTTCGGTGAACAGCAGTCCGGCCAGGTTTTCCAACCGTTTCTTGTTGTTCAGGCAATCGTCGCTGAGACGTCCCGTGATGTTAAACAGATACGTCTGCACCGTGTACCCGGCGTTGCAGAGCAGGCGGGATACCGCCAAGGCATCGCCTCCGTTGTTGCCCGGACCGGCAAACACGATGAAGCGAGTGGCGGTGGTCCAACGGCTTTTCAATTCGGCTGCAATCGCTTTTGCGGCACGTTCCATCAAATCGGTGGATGAGACGGGTTCGTGTTCGATGGTGTATTTATCTAATTCTTTAAACTGGGTCGAGGTGAGTATCTTCATGACAAATAAAACTTCGTTTTCTTTCGTATTTTTTGGGTTTGGTACTGTTTTTGGATAAAATAGGAGGCGGTTCGGCATGTCCAAACTTGAAAAACTTTGTTTTTCGTTTGCCTCTGCGCTCACCTTTCACTATCTTTGTACGCAAAATTAGCAAAAAGATATGGAAACACTTCAGATAAAGGATAAAAAATTTGCCGTGTCGATACCTGAGGCTGAAATATTGAAACAGGTGAAGCGGGTGGCTGGAGAAATCAACCGTGATTTGGCCGGTTCGGAACCTGTTTTTTTGGCTATATTGAACGGGTCTTTTATCTTTGCGGCTGATTTGATGAGGGAAATCGAGCTTTCTGCACAGATTTCGTTTGTCAAGTTGGCTTCGTACGTGGGGACGTCTTCAACCGGTTCCGTCTGTGAGATGATAGGACTGAATGTCGATATTTCCGGACGGGATGTCGTGGTTGTGGAGGATATAGTGGATTCCGGACTGACGATGAAATACGTGACGGAAATGTTGGCGAAGTACAATCCCCGTTCCATTTCCATTTGCACATTGTTGCTCAAGCCCGGTAATTTGAAGGTGGATTTGGACATTCCGTACAAGTGTTTCTCCATACCCAACGATTTCATTTTGGGGTATGGGCTGGATTATGACGGTTACGGGAGGAACACCCGTGACATTTACACCGTCGTGGAATAGGCCGGCAGTTTCTATTGTCGGAAAAAGAGGAGAAAGATTGTTTCAACCAATACAAAATAACAACGATGAAGAATATTATTATTTTCGGTGCTCCGGGATCAGGTAAGGGCACTTACAGTGACGAGATTGTGGCAAAATACGGCATGGGGCACATTTCTACCGGTGACGTGTTGCGCGGAGAAATCAAGAACGGTACGGAACTGGGCAAGATTGCCAAGGGATATATCGACAACGGCCAGCTCATTCCGGACGAACTGATGATCGACATCCTGGCCAAGACATACGATGCACAGACGAAAGGCCAAGGGGTGATATTCGACGGTTTCCCCCGTACCATCGCTCAGGCCGAGGCTTTGAAGAAGATGCTGGCCGACCGCAAGGACGACATGGGCATGATGATAGAGTTGGTGGTGGACGAAGAGACGCTGATGGCCCGTTTGCTGAACCGTGCCATCGAGCAGGGACGCGCCGACGACAATGAAGAAACCATCAAGAAGCGTTTTGACGTGTACCGCAACCAGACGGCTCCTTTGGCCGAGTGGTTCGAGAAAGAAGGTTTGCGCCACACTTTCAACTGGAAAGGTTCGAAAGAACAGATGCTGGCGGAAATCTTTGAAGCGATAGACGCTGCAAACAAATAATCTATATGGCAGAATCCAATTTTGTAGACTATGTGAAGATATACTGCCGCTCGGGTAAGGGGGGACGCGGTTCGGCGCACATGCGCCGGGCCAAATACGTGCCCAATGGCGGACCGGACGGCGGAAACGGCGGCCGTGGGGGTAATGTTTACCTTCGCGGCAACCGCAACTATTGGACGTTGCTCCATTTGCGTTATGACCGGCATGTCTTTGCCGGCCATGGCGGGAACGGCTCCAAAGCCCGGTCGTCGGGCAAGGACGGTGAGGACAAGTATATAGACGTGCCGTGCGGAACGGTGGTCTATAATGCCGAGACGGGAGAATACCTTTGCGACGTGACGGAGGACGGGCAGGTCGTATTGCTGCTGAAAGGAGGCCGGGGCGGTCTGGGCAACTGGAATTTCCGTACAGCCACCAACCAGGCGCCGCGGTATGCCCAACCTGGGGAGCCGATGCAGGAGATGATGGTCATCATGGAATTGAAGCTGTTGGCCGATGTCGGCTTGGTAGGGTTTCCCAACGCTGGGAAATCCACTTTGCTGAGTGCCGTGTCGTCCGCCCGTCCCAAGATAGCCAATTATCCCTTTACGACACTCGAACCCAGCTTGGGCATCGTGTCCTACCGCGACAACCAGTCGTTCGTAATGGCCGATATTCCCGGCATCATCGAGGGAGCCAGCGAGGGAAAAGGGTTGGGGCTGCGTTTCCTGCGCCATATCGAGCGCAATTCTTTGCTGTTGTTTATGGTGCCCGGCGACACGGAGGACATCCGGAAAGAATATGAGATACTGTTGAACGAACTGGCCACGTTCAACCCCGAAATGCTCGACAAGCAGCGGGTGTTGGCCATTACGAAGAGCGATTTGCTGGACGAAGAACTCATCCAGATGCTTTCCGAGAACCTGCCCGACGTGCCTCATGTGTTTATCTCTTCGGTCACGGGGATGGGCATAGCCGAGTTGAAAGACGTGTTGTGGCGCGAGCTGAACAGCGAAAGCAATAAGCTTCAGGCCATTACGGACCAGAGTAGGATTGTGCATAAGAACAAGGACTTGAATTTCCTGCAGAATGAGCTGAAGGCCATGGGCGAGGATGAAGATATCCAGTTCGTGGACGAGGAGGAGATAGAAGACCTTGATGATTTCGAATACGAAGAGGATTGGGACGACGAATCTCAAAAATAGTTCCGGAAAATGCGTGGACCGGAATTGCTGACATACGATTTGGGACAGGGAGCCTGTGCTTTCAGTACGGAGCGGCGCGGAGGTTATAGCGAAGGGGCGTACGCCTCTTTCAATGCCAATGCCTATTGCGGGGACGATGAACGCATGGTGCGGCTCAATCGTGATTTGTTGTGCGAGGCTTTGGGTTTGGAGACATCCCGTTTGATTATACCTCATCAGATACATGGCGCACGTGTGCGTCGTATCGATGAGGCTTTTTTTATGCAGACCGATGCCGTCAAGGCGGTTACGCTCGAAGGAGTGGATGCCGTGATGACGGACGTGCCGAAAGTTTGCGTGTCGGTGTCTACCGCCGATTGCATACCTATATTAATATATGACCGGGTGCATCATGCCGTAGCCGCCGTGCACGCCGGTTGGCGAAGCACGGTGTTGCGCATACCGGAGGCCGTCCTGCAAGCGATGGCCGGTGCATACGGCACCCGTCCGCAGGATGTGGAGGCGGCCATCGGTCCCGGCATATCCTTGGAGGCCTTCGAGGTGGGCAACGAGGTGTATGAAGCTTTCCGCACGGTCGGTTTCCCGATGGGGGAGATGGCGAGGCGGTATCCTGCCGCCGGAGACGGGAGTGGCAGGATGGAAAAATGGCACCTTGATTTGTGGCAAGCCAACCGGGGCTTGTTGGAGGGCTGCGGTGTGCCCTCTACACGGATTCATTTGGCCGGAGTGTGCACTTACCTCCATTCCGAACGTTTCTTCTCCGCACGCCGCTTGGGCATCCGTTCGGGGCGCATTCTGAACGGTATTTTTCTGACGGACTGATTAAAAATATGGATATATGGTGAAGCGTATTTCTATTTTGTGTCTCGCCTTGTTGCTGGCACTTTTGTATTCCTTTACGGGCAGCCGCAAGGAGCGGGTGGATTTCTCGCGTGTGGAACGGCGCATGCTTCATATCCCGACTGCCGGATTGTTCGACGGCACCGGTTATTTCACCGTGACTTCGGCCGACATGGAACGCGACGGTTGGAGTTTTCCGGTGGAGGACGGAGTGTTGTTCACTCCCGATTTCCGTCATGAGCCTGTCGGGTGGTACATCATGTCGCCTGAGGTGAAGCATGAGGTAAGGGCGGCCATGCAGGGCGTGGTGCGCCTGGTGCGTAAGACGGATTTAGGAAAGACGGTCGTGGTGCTTCATCCCAACGGGATGGAAACGGTGTATGCCCATCACGCCAAGACGTTGGTGGAGTCCGGCGATTATGTTTCTGCCGGGCAGTCTGTCGCGTTGGCCGGTGCGGACCATGGCGTGGTCTATACTTATTTCGCCCTGATGGTGAACGGCGTGCCGATGAGCCCGTCCACGCTGGCTCGTCCCGATGGTAGTTTGAAGTTCGATGCCATGCAGTTTCGTCTGGACGAGTCCGGTTATGTCCGTGCTTCTTTCTGCCGGAGGGGAGAGATTGTCGAACGTCCGCCCCGTTTCGACTGGTTCCGGGTGCCGGAACTGGTGGACTTGGACCGCCCCTTCTCGGCCATGGAACGGCAACATGTGGGTGTGGCCACACCGGGGTTGTTCGACGGGGCTTCTTCGTTCACGATAGACTTGTCCCGGATAGGGAAGTGGAGTTATCCGCTGCCCGGTGCCAAGGTGATCAGCCCCTATGGCGGGGCACGCAAGAACCATACGGGAACGGACCTGAAAACGAAGCCGCGCGACAAGATACGGGCGGTGTTCGACGGGGTGATCCGCTTCTCCGGAAAGTATTCCGCATACGGGAATATGGTGGTAGTGCGTCATGCCAACGGGCTGGAGACTTGTTACAGTCACAATGCCAAGAACTTGGTCCGCGTGGGAGACCGTGTGAAGGCCGGCGACGCGATAGCCACCGTGGGTCGTACCGGACGGGCCACGACGGAGCATTGTCATTTTGAAGTCCGGGTGAACGGCGTGCCGTTCAATAGTGATTACATTTTCGACCACGGGCGGCATGCGTTGAGGAAAGACAAACTCACCTTTACTCGTAAATCGAACGGAACCATCTCTGTACGAAAGGATTAAGCATCTTTTTCCCTCCTTTTGAAAAGCTGAAAATCATCTTGCGGAAAGACGTAAATCGTTTGGCGCAGAATGAAAAATCAATCTCAGGCGAACGATTTTTCATTCTGCGCCAAACGATTTAGCGTTCTCTAATGGATGAAAAAAGACCGTAGGGTGATGCCTGCGGTCTTCTCTTCTTGATAAGAAAATACATTACTTTTTATGCCGGTTGGCTCTGCGGCGGCGGATTTCAGCTTTCATTTTGGCCGACCCGGAACCGTGCGCCCCCGTGATATAAGCTTTCTTTTTGGCTTTGGTTTTCACTTTGGCGTTCGAGTTTCCGGAAGTCTTTTTAGCGCCTCCTGAAAACACGATGCCTCCCGTGATAACCTTGTCGATGTCGTCTCCTCCGAAGTTCGCCATAAGTGTGCCGTAGGATTAATGGTGGAACAGGCGGACGCCGGTGAAAGCCATCGTGATGCCATACTTGTCGCAAGTCTCGATTACATGGTCGTCGCGCACGCTGCCACCGGCTTGTGCCACGAACTGCACGCCGCTTTTGTGTGCCCGTTCGATGTTGTCGCCGAAGGGGAAGAATGCGTCCGACCCTAAGGCCACTCCGGTGTTTTGTGCAATCCAGGCTTGTTTTTCCTCGCGTGTGAGCGGTTCCGGCTTTTCAGAGAAGAATTTCTGCCATTCTCCGTCAGCCAACACGTCCATATAGTCGTCGCTGATATAAATGTCGATGGTATTGTCTCGGTCTGCACGGCGGATTTTCTCCACGAACGGCAGGTTCATCACCTTCGGATGTTGGCGCAACCACCAGATGTCGGCCTTGTTGCCCGCCAGACGCGTACAGTGGATACGGCTTTGTTGCCCGGCTCCGATGCCGATGGCCTGTCCGTCTTTCACGTAGCATACGGAGTTGCTTTGCGTGTACTTCAGGGTGATGAGGGCGATCATCAAATCGCGTTTGGCCTCGTCGGTAAACGTCTTGCTGGCCGTGGGGATGTTTTCGAACAAAGCCGGGTCGTTCAATTTGATTTCATTGCGTCCTTGCTCGAATGTGATGCCGAACACCTGTTTGCGTTCTATCGGTTCGGGAACATAGTCGGGGTCTATCTTGATGACGTTGTAAGTACCTTTGCGTTTCTCACGCAGGATTTGGAGCGCCTCTTCCGTGTAATCCGGAGCAATCACCCCGTCGCTGACTTCGCGTTTGATGAGGGTGGCGGTGGCGGCATCGCAAGTGTCGCTCAGTGCGATGAAGTCACCGTAGCTCGACATACGGTCGGCACCGCGTGCACGGGCGTATGCACAGGCAACGGGGGAGAGAGGAATCTGCACGTCGTCCACAAAGTATATTTTTTTCAATGTGTCGCTCAACGGGAGGCCTATGGCAGCCCCGGCGGGAGACACGTGTTTGAAAGATGTGGCGGCAGGCATGCCGGTGGCTTCTTTCAGTTCCTTGACCAGTTGCCAACCGTTGAGGGCATCCAAGAAGTTGATATACCCCGGACGGCCGTTGAGCACTTCAATCGGCAGTTCGCCTTCGGTCATGTAAATACGCGAGGGTTTCTGATTCGGATTGCATCCGTACTTTAAAGCTAATTCTTTCATATCGAGTGATTAATACAGAAGCAGCCCGACACGCATACTGCATGACGGGCTGCTTTCAAATTTGTGGAGCTGGAGGGAATCGAACCCTCGTCCAAACAGGGAAACCATACGCTTTCTACACGCTTATCCCGGCCTTCGGTTTTCGTGCGCAAACAAGACCCGAGCCACCCATTTACGCCTTATCCTTTAAGATTTCACCGTCCGTGCAAGGCCGCGGACGACTATCTCCGATTTAACTGCACCACTTTTCCGGAATGCTTCGGAGCCACAGCTTCCGAGTGATGTCTCGTTTCAGCACCTGGTGCCGAAATAAAGGTAATCTACTATACTTCGATCACGCAGCGAGAGCGTAGTTGTTTTCGCCAGATAAATTCTTGGTAACTGAGATTATAGAGGAAATCACCGACCCTCTGCGTGCTTACGTACCATTCCATCCTGCTGTCAAATCCATGTCAACCCCGGATGTTTGAAATGCAAAGATAAGGCTTTCTTTTGAATAAAGGTATAAACAGAGTGTTATTTTTGATTCTATTCTTTATTTTTTATACACGGTCATGCCTTTATTTGTGAGAGAAAAAAAAATATCGTTATTTTGCAATAATTTCACTCTTATAGAGTTTTATATTTTAGATAATTCGAATAGTTCAAGGTTGAAAAATGAATCAAGTGTCTGTCAATATGGAGATTTGTGATGGCATGAATGCTGAGGCGCGGACGGTGAAGCGGTGGTGCGACGTCGTGTGTGCCTTGTTGGGGATGCTCGTACTGTCTCCCGTTTTTTTGTTGGTGTATATCTTGCTGAAATGTGAAGGGACAAATTCTGTGATATTCAGACAGGAACGGATAGGGTATAAAGGGAGACCTTTTTCCATTTTGAAATTCAGAACGATGAGAATGGACTCGGAAAGAGACGGTCAGCCTCGTTTGGCGGAAAAAGAAGACGACCGGTTGACGCGTGTGGGGAAGTTTCTGCGTGAGCATCATTTGGATGAATTGCCGCAATTGTGGAATGTCTTGGTCGGCGAAATGTCTTTTGTAGGGCCGCGTCCGGAGCGCCGTTATTTCATTGATTTGATAAGAAAAGAAAATCCGGATTATGATTATTTGTTTCTGATGCGTCCCGGGCTTACGTCTAAGGCTACCTTGTATAATGGTTATACGGATACAATGCAGAAAATGCTGATTCGCTTGCAGATGGATTTGGAATATTTGCAGCAACGTTCGTTATGGTTGGATGTGAAAATCATTTTTACTACGATAAGTTTTATTTTGAAAGGAAAGAAATTCTGATGTATATGGCAAGGAGAATATTGCTGGCATGTTTGGCGTGTTTTTGGTTTCAATTTATTTTTTCCCAGTCCATGTCGGACGATCAGGTCGTACGTTATGTCATGGAACAGCAAGAGAAGGGGAAAGACCAACAGTATATTGTTTCCCAATTGCTTCAAAAGGGTGTGACGGTAGACCAGTTGCGGCGTATCCGGAACAAATATGAAGCAGAACAAAAACAGCCCGGAGCCTTGGATTTGACGGGGACGACGCAAGCTAAAAGCGGTACTTCTCGCTTGAGGACCAACAAAGAAAAGACACTGGATGAACGCCAGAAACGGAATGGTTATATGATTCGTTCGCAACGTGAAATAAAGGACGGGGAGGATAAAACGTTGAAGAACCAACAACTCAACGAAGAGATAGGGTTTATGGATATAGACTCGTTGATTTATTATCGTAATTATTTTAAGGAAGACGACCGTCAGGTGTTCGGGCGCAATATTTTCAATAATGAAATGTTGACTTTCGAACCGAGCATGAATATACCGACTCCGGCAAACTATCGCCTGGGAGCCGGTGATGCTGTAATTATAGACGTCTGGGGGGCTTCACAGACTACTTTCGAGGGGACGGTGTCGCCCGACGGAACGGTGACAATAGAGGGAGTCGGGCCTTTGACATTAGCCGGAATGACTGTGAAGGAAGCCAATGACTATGTAAAAAAGCAGTTAGGACGTTTTTATTCTAATTCGAATATTACCCTGACTGTCGGAGAAACTCGTTCGATACAGGTGCAAGTGATGGGTGAGGTGATGGTGCCCGGAACTTACACATTGAGTGCGCTTTCGTCGGCTTTCAATGCCTTATATGCGGCCGGGGGAATTAGCGAGATCGGAACACTTCGCGATATAAAAGTATTCCGTCAGGGACGTGTGGTTTCAACCATCGACGTCTACGATTACATCCTGAACGGGAATACAAAGGGCGATATCCGTTTGGCGGATAACGATGTGATTGTGGTAGGGCCGTACGAATGCTTGGTGAATATACGAGGTAAGGTGAAGCGTCCTATGTTTTATGAAATGAAAGAAGACGAAAGCGTTTCCCGTATTTTGGATTATGCCGGAGGATTTGCCGGAGACGCTTATACGGATAATGTGCGGCTGATACGTAAAAGCGGACGTGAGTATTCCGTGTACACGGTGGGTGAGTTCGAGATGAATGGCTTCTTGTTGAAAGACGGAGATTCTTTGTATGTCGATTCGATTATTCCCCGTTTTTCCAATATGGCAGAAATACGCGGGGCTGTGTTCCACCCCGGACAGTATCAGATGGACGGGAGTATCAAGACTGTACGTCAGTTGATTAAAGCGGCCGACGGGTTGCGTGAAGATGCTTTCCTTAAACGGGCTGTAATGCACCGTCAAAAGGAAGACCTGACGATGGAAGCTTTGTCTGTGGATGTGGAAGGAATCATGGACGGGACGGTAGCCGATATTCCTTTACGTAAGAATGATATTTTGTTTATCCCGAGTTCGTTGGATATGAAAGGGGAGCGTACGTTGACGATTGACGGCGAGGTGAACTTCCCCGGAGTATACCAGTATGCGGACAATACGACGATAGAAGACCTTGTGCTTCAGGCCGGGGGATTTACGGAAGCGGCTTCCATGGCAAAAGTCGATGTGTTCCGCCGAATTAAGAATCCGGATGCGGTGACCGATGATGAAAAACTGTCTGAGACCCATAGCTTTTCTCTCCGTGACGGTTTGGTAATGGGCGACGGCCAAGACTTTCATCTCCAGCCGTACGATGAGGTGTTTGTGCGTAAAAGTCCGGCTTATTCGGAACAGCGCAATGTAAAGATAAGCGGAGAGGTGAACTTTTCCGGTAGCTATGCGATGGATAACAAAAACTATCGTTTGAGCGACTTGGTGAAAGCGGCCGGAGGTCTGTCTTCTTTGGCTTATGCAAAAGGTGCGCGGTTGCAACGTAAATTGACGGATGAAGAGAAAAAACAACGGGAGGTAGCCATGAAGGCTGCACAGATCCAATTATATGAGGAGAGTATGCGCTCGGAAAAGACATTTGACATGGCACGGGCTGATTCCATCCAGAATCTGAAATTGGATTTGGGAGATACTTATCCCGTGGCCATCAATCTTGAAAAGGCGATGAGAAATCCCGGAAGTGTGGACGACGTTCTTTTGCGTGAAGGAGATGAGTTGCAAATTCCACAGTTCTCCAATACGGTAAAAATCAGTGGTGATGTGATGTATCCGATTTCCATAAACTATGAGAAGGGTAAGTCTTTGAAGTATTACATCAAGCGTGCCGGCGGCTATGCGGATCGTGCACACAAGTCCCGTGTCTATGCGGTGTATATGAATGGTGCGGTAGAGCAGCTTGGTCGTCGTTCTTCGAAGTCTATCCAGCCTGGTTGTGAAATAGTAGTGCCTTCTAAACCTCAGAGGGCTAAAATGAGTACTGCGGAAATGATGACTATCGGGACCTCAACGGCTTCGATTGCTACGATGATTGCTACGTTAGTGAATATATTTAAATGATTGCATAGGCTTATTATAAATACAAGATAAGGTATGGCTACTACTCAAAATGGAAATAATAATATCAATACAGGAAAAATAGATGTTGATATTTGGGACTTTATCCCAAAGTTGAAAAATTCTTTTCGTTTCATTTTATTTTTTGCTTTGGGGTTTGCTGTTTTGGGAGGGATTATAGCATTCGGGCGTGAAAAGACTTATAGAGCTGAACTTGTATTATCTCCGGAATTAGGCGCAAGTGAAGAAGGAAGCCTTTCTTCTATTGCAGATATGGTTGGCTTGTCATTTGATTTCGGAAGTTCTTCGGAAGCTGTAAATATCATGATTTATCCTAATATAGTTGCATCAAAGTCTTTTTTGATGAAGCTTATTGATATTCCAGTTCGAACATTAGAAAAAACTGATACTGTCAGCTTAAGAACTTTCTATAAAAATAAGGAAAGAGGGTGGTTGGATAGACTGCAACAGGGGATAGGGAGAGTGTTGGCTTCTTTGAAAAAGAAAAAAAATATAGAAGGATTAGGAAATAAAGAGTTTGAGACAGAATCTTTTATTCTGATATCAGATAAGGAAGACGCTTTTATTAGTATGTTGAAGAACAGTATAAGTGTGGATGTAGATGATAAAACAGGACTTATTATCGTATCCTCAACGACTCCGGATCCCTATGTTTCTGCCATTCTTACTGATACTGTGGGAAAGAGACTTCAAAGTTATATAACTAGATATCGGACAACAAAAGCAAAATTGGACTATGATTATTTTGATAAAATGTCGGATGAGGCTGAAACTAAATATAAAAACTCTTTAAATGCTTATGCCGATAATGTGGATAGCAATATGTTGGCTGTATTACAGCGTGTGAAAGGGAAACAAGAAAAATTGGAGTCTGATGTGGCTTTAGCTGCTCAGGTATACACTCAACTGAAGCAGAAGAAAGAATTGGCAAAGGCTAAAATTCAAGAAGTGAAACCGGCTTTTGTGGTTATAGATCCAGTGTCTGTTCCATTAAAAACTACCGGTATAGGACGTTTGCTCACAATTCTTTTAAGTTTCATTATGGGAGGAGTTTTGGCATCAATGTGGATTCTCGTGGGAAGGGAAATATGGGGGCGATTAAAAAGAGGGAATGGATAGATGCCAAGCGTAAAGAAAAACTTCTTATATAGTAGCATTCTGGCTACTGCGAACTATATATTCCCATTTATTCTTTTCCCTTATGTTTCACGTGTGTTAGGGGTTGAGAATAACGGTAAATGTAGCTTTATAGACAGTATTGTAAATTATTTCATATTGTTCTCTATGATGGGGGTCTCTATTATGGGGATTCGTGAGATTGCTGCTCATAGGAACGACAGGCAACAGTTGACCTCTTCATTTTCTAATTTGTTTTTGCTTAATTTTTTAGTCACTTGTATAGCTGTGGTTCTGCTTTTGTGTGCCACTTTTTTTGTACCTTATCTTTCTTCTTATAAAGATTTGCTGTATGTAGGAATATTGAAACTCTTTTTTAATGTATTCTTAGTAGAATGGCTTTATAAAGGGCTTGAAGATTTTCGTTATATTACGATTCGTTCTATTTCGGTCAGGTTTTTGTATCTTTTGTTGGTTTTCATATTTGTTCGTTCTGCAACAGATTATGTCGTTTATTTCTTTTTGACCTCTATGCTTGTGGTGGTCAATGCAGTCATTAATTTTTGGCATTCAAGACAGTTTGTGCATATTTCTTTTCAGAAATTACTCCTTAAAAAGTATGTGAAGCCCTTTTTTATGCTTGGAGTATATTTATTGCTGACTTCTATGTATACTTCATTTAATGTAACTTTTCTTGGTTTTGTTTCTGGTGATATGCAGGTTGGTTATTATTCTACATCTGTAAAGTTGTTTAATATTATATTGGCTCTTTTTTCTGCTTTTACTGGAGTTATGCTGCCTCGAATGAGTTTATTGATTGAATCAGGAAAAATGGATGAGTTTAAAAGCTTGTTGTATAAATCTGTAGACGTGTTATTTTGTATATCTGTACCATTGGTGATTTTTACTGTGGTAATGGCAAGACCTATTGTTTATTTGATTTCGGGAAAAGAATATGAAGGTGCAGTTTTTTTATTACAAATAGTGGCTCCTTTGATATTGATTATAGGGTATGAACAAATTTTGGTCATGCAGGCACTGATGCCTTTGAAAGAAGATAAAGTTATTTTAAAAAATTCTTTTATAGGAGCATTATTAGGAATTTCTTTAAATGTATTATTGGTTCCGAGATGGCAAGGTGTAGGGGCTTCTGTATGTTGGTTGTTGTCTGAAACTTTAATATTGGTGCTTTCCCAGAAATTTATGTCGAAAGAATTTAAAGTACATTTTCCTTTGCGACGTTTTTTAGGAGTCTTGAAAGGATATATATTGCTCGTTCCTTTTTTGTATATGGTATATTGCTTTTGGGAAAATGAGGTATGGTGGCAAGTATTTGTGGGAGGAGTGATAATGGGAGTATATGTGATATTTGTACAATTATTTTTTTTGAAGAATTCGGTTGTTTTGGCGTTTATATCGAAATATAGTTTAAAAATGTGGTTATGAAGGGAGTTGGATTTATACATAGAATGTGGCATAGTCGGTGGATTCTTCATTCGTTGCCATGGTCTATATATTTTAATTTTCATTATTTGCCATTGAGGCAAGCTATAAGGTTACCGATATTATTGTATAAGCCTAGATTGCTGAGATGTGGGGGGAGAGTGCGTATAGAATCAGAAGACATATGTACAGGTATGATAATCTTGGGAAAAGACACAGTGTCGATTTATTCCAATAGCGGTGTAGCGTGGGAATGTGACGGTGAAGTTGTTTTTGAAGGGAAATGCTATATAGGTAATGCTTCAGCCATTTCTATATCTTCTACAGGATGTGTATATTTTGGTAAGAGGTTTTATGCTTCTGCTTCGTTCAAACTGGTGTCTTATTGTGGAGTTCGTTTTGGTCGGGATGTGCATATAGGATGGGATTGCATTGTAATGGATACTGATTTTCATAAGATGGTTTTTTGTAAGGATGGAAAGTCGAATAAAGGTTATGGTAAAGTGAAAATTGGCAGAGGAAATTGGTTAGGAATGAAATGTTGTGTTTTGAAAAACACTCGTACTCCTGATTATTGTACGGTGTCCGCCTCTTCTATACTAAATAGTTCTTATTTAGATTTACCTTCTCATTCTGTTATTGGACAGGATAGGAGTGTAGTATTAAAAAAAGAAGGATGTTATAGGGACTTTCAAAATGATGTAATTGAATATGAGTAAACTGGTATTTATTATGGTTTTCTGTTTTTCTCCCATTTGTACGATCGGTTGTTCTAATGAGGATGCTCGGATGGAGGTTGATTCACATATGGATAATCCATGGCCAGTGCTTAAAGATACTATGAGGGTGTTGGCTTTAGGAAATAGTTATACGGATGATGCAACTTCTTATTTGCCTGTTTTTTTAGCCGATTCGGATATAGATGGGGAAAAGGTTTGTGTATATATGGGAGCACGGGCTGCGGCTTCTTTACAAACATGGAATGATTTGTTTGACATTAATTCGGTTGTTAAATTATCATTAAAAGCCGGAAAACTTCAAATGCCAGTTGTGGAAGCTCCCCTGCATGAGATACTCGCGCAAAATTGGGATGTTGTCGTATTACAGCAACAAAGTGATTTGGCGGTTGACTATTCAAGTTATAATCCTTATTTAAGAAATCTGATAAAAGGCATAAAGTCTGTGTGTATAAATCCGAATTTGTCTTTTGTATGGCAAATGCCTTGGAGCCATTATGAAGGTAATGATAAGAAAGCCGACATCTTATGGCGTAGAATTTCTATTGCTACAAAAAAACAGGTGTTTTATGATGGAATTGATATTGTGATACCAGTAGGGACAGCCATACAGAATGCTCGTCATTCCAATCTTCCTCAGACCGGAGGGGTGACACGGGACGGAATTCATCTTTCATATGGATTGGGACGATATATTGCGTCGGTTACATGGTTTCAGGTTTTGTTTTCACATATGGACACAGATTGGATGGCTACAGATTACCTTTATCATCTTTCTGATAATGAAAAGAAAGCTATTCGTGAAAATTCTTTTTATGAGTGTTATGATGTGGAAAGGGAGTATCAGGATATATGTAAGAAGTGTGCTTATGCTGCAGTAGAGGATATGTATAGTATAAGTAATATTGGGGATTGAACAATAAGGATGTGACACATTTATAAATGTAATCATAATAATGGAATCAATTTCTTTCGTTTATTCATTGCCATATATATGTTTATTATTTGCATATCTTTTATTGATGCTGTGTGAGAATAGGATAGGACGCGGGTATTCGAGGATAATGTGTTGTTTCTTATTTGTTTTCTTCTTTGGTGGAAGAGGCTTTATCGGTTGGGATTGGACAGCATATTATGATATTTATGAAAGCTTTCCTTCTGTGATTGATTCTTCATTTATTAATGAATTATTATTTAGGGAAAGCGAGAATAAAGGTGTCATGGAAAAAGGTTTTCTGGTATACTTGGCATTAATGAAAAGTTTCGGCTTTAATTATTTTATGTTTGTTTTCTTTTCGGTATTCATAGATGTACTTTTGGTAGACCGATTTATCCAACGTTTTTGTCCGAATTATGCTTTGGCCATGTTGTTGTTTGTCTATGTGTATTGTAATGCGGAAATCAATCTCCAGCGTAACATGAAGTCTATTGTTTTGTTTCTTTACTCTCTTCAATATGTGGAACAAAAGAAAATCATTCCGTTCATGGCTTTGAATCTTTTAGGGCTTACATTTCATTTTTCAGCCATATTCTATATTTTATCTTATTGGCTGTTTCGTATACCTATAGGGCGAAGTGTTTATATCATTTTGGTCTTATTATTAAATGCGGTTTATTTTTTTAAGATAAACTTATTGGGGGATTTAATCACCTTGGTGGCCGGATGGGTCGGTGGAAAGGCAGAGGTCGTAGCTGAAATTTACACAAATTCATCTATAACGCGTGAAGCAGGAGTTTCTATAGGAAGTATAGAACGGTTAATTACTTCATTATTGGTTTTTGTGTTTTGGACAGACTTGAAAGAGCACGTGGAAAGGGGAAAGATTTTCATTAATAGTTTTATTGTTTATTTGATATGGATTAATCTGTTTTGGCCTTTCAGTATCTTTATAGAGCGTCTATCCTTATTATATATGTTTTGTTATATATATATATGGTCGATTATAATAAAAAGCGTATCTTTGAAAAAAGTACGTTATATGACATTGGGATGTTTGTTTTTATATTCAACCTTACGCTTTGGGCTGAAGTATAATACAGTGTTTTATCGTTATGATAACTTTCTGTTGCTTAACTATGAGGAAGAAGAACAACGGAGAGGGACGTTTAATCGATATAAAAATTTGTTTTATAAATAGACTCTCGGTTTATGGTATTTGGGAAATGTTTGTATGTGAATTTTAGAACTACAGGAAACTTTGGTGGAGGCAAGTTCAATGAAACGGTGTTGGCCATTCTGAAGGAAATCTTCTGTGAAGTGGAATTGTGTCTGTTCCCATTGGAAATGTCCCGTTGGAGAAATTTGAGAAATACGTTGAATGGATATCTTAATGGGATGGATGAAGATGTGGCCGAAGATGTTATTTCTAAAGTGAAAACAGGAACATATAATTGGGTTTTTCTGGCTAGCTCCAATTTCGGAAAATTGGCCATGAAGCTAAAGAGGATTTGCCCGGGAATAAAAGTCTGTGTGCTGTTTAATAATATCGAGTATAATTTTATTTCTTCACAATTGAAAACTGGATATCAGTTACATTTGTTTTTAACATTATGGGTAACTTGGCTAAGTGAACGGCGTATAGTGGGATGTGCTGACAAAACGATTGTATTGAATGAACGCGAACGGAGAGAACTTAAACGGATTTATGGAAGGGAGGCAGATACAATAATTCCCATTGTCTTGCGTGATGAGTGCCAGGGTAAGTACAGTGGACAAGGTACAAAAGATGGGACTATGTTCAAGGGACTGTTTGTAGGTAGCAATTTTTATGCAAATAAACATGCCGTAGAGTGGTTTGCTCAATATGTGGCTCCTTTTACGCCACATGTGGTATACGAAATCGTAGGTAAGGGGTTTGAGGCAGAAAAGCATCTTGAAAGGGATAATTTCAAAATCGTAGGAACTGTGGACGATGTGGAAAGTTATTATGAAAAGGCTGATTTTGTAATAGCACCTATATTTAAAGGTGCAGGAATGAAAGTCAAGGTGGCGGAAGCCATGATGTACGGAAAAACAGTTGTGGGAACGAAGGAAGCCTTTGAAGGATATTCAGATGTGGGGCAATATGGTAAAATTTGTACAGATGCTTCTGAATTTATTCAGGCAATCAATTCTATGGATTTCGTAACTGGGTATAATCCGGTTGCACGACAGTATTTTTTGGATTTATATGAATATGAGGCGGTAAAAGGTAAATTAAGAAATCTATTATATGATGAAGAAAGACAATAAGAAAACGGTATTATTTTATTCAAGTGTGAAGACCAAGAAGATGTTTTCCATTCAAAGTTATTATAGGAATGATATTATGATTCTGAGGGATTTGGGCTACAGGGTACGTTTGAGCAAATCCTGTTGGGATTTTGTTCGTTTTTGGCGTTATTCTATTGCTTTTGTCTATTTCTATAGATATGGTTTTTTTGCAGCGTTATGGGCAAAATTATTGGGGAAGAAAGCTTATTTTACAGGGGGGATCGATTATTTGGAGCCTTCTTTTGCTACACCTTTTCAAAGGTATGTGCAAGCTCTTTTTTTTAAGTTGTGTAACTTGTTGTCGGACAGGTCGTTTATTGTTTCTTCTATGGATTGTCGCAATGTGGCTCAGTTATATGGAGGAAAAATGCCATCCAATTGTACGCTATGTTATCATGTGGTGGATTTCGAACGTTTTCTTTATATGGGAGATACACCAAAAAAGGAAGAGCAATATCTACTGGTGGCATGGATGCAAAATATAGATAATGTTTTTCGGAAAGGAATAGATAAGGCCGTTATGGTTTTCAAGGAAATCCACGAACGGCATCCTCAGGCTCGTTTTGTGCTAGCTGGTTCGCCGGGGGAGGGCAGCCGGTATATTTTGGAGCAAATTAAACGTTTGGGCTTGGATGATGGTTCAGTTACTTATTTGGGGGCTATTTCAGAAGAATTGAAGATAAGATTGATGATGGAGTCCAAATTTTATTTTATGCTTTCCACTTACGAGGGTTTTGGGATTGCAGCAATTGAAGCACTTACGGCTGGTTGCTGTTTGATACATAGTGGAAGAGGTGGGCTGAAGGATGCGGCCGGAGAAATGGGAGTGCAGGTGGATATTGAAGATATGGAATCTGTGACTCAGACGTGTTTGAAGCTGTACGAGTGTCCGGTAGACCAGGGCGAGATAGAAGAAGGCATTCGCTTCGTGAAGGAACGTTTCTGTTATAAAACAAGATTAGATACGATAAAGTGCTACCTTTGATTCTTGTTGCCAAGAGCCATTAAAATTCCTTTCAGGATAGTGGTAAGGGTAATTGAGTATTGTTTTCTTTTCCACCATAGTTGAAATAGCATGTTGTATTTTTTTTTCCGCCAAGCTTGGCATACCTCTAAAGATTTTCGATACTCAACGTGTTGTTTTAAATGGATGCTTGTCATTTGGCATAGCATGCTATCAACTTCGTTTGAAGGATGGGCAGATTTCGTAAAATTGTCTAACCACTGAAATTCTTGTTGAATAGCCTGAAGTTTGATTGCTGTGGTTCCAGATGAAGTGATACTTGTGCTATGTCTTCTGTAGTAGAAGACCACTTTATTGGTGGCGGCAATTCCATTCTGGATTGCTGCTTTATAAACGGTAATATCATCAGAACCCCATGCCAGAGGTAATTTATGGAAACCTCCGATGTCTCTCAATTTTTTGGTCTTGAAAGTGAAATCTGAAATGAAAGTTACTCTTAGACGGGCTATTCTGTGCCAAATCAGGTCATATACGCTTTGTTGTATAGGCCAGGCTTGGTAAAGAAGCGTTCTTTGTGAATGTTCGTTGATTTCCATGGTGCGTCCGTGAAATACGCAAACGGTCGGAAATTGTTGGATTAGTTTGTTTATTTCGGCCAAGTATTCACAGCCCATAATGTCATCATCCCCCATTAGGCAGAAATACTCTCCTTGGGCGAGCGAGAGGCATTTATTCCAATTGTCTACCACATTGATTGCACCGGAATTCGTTTTGTTTCGGTAATATGAAATACGTGGGTCATTGAATTGGGATATAATTTCTCGAATGGGGTAAGGAGATGCGTCGTCTATGATGATGAGTTCAAAATCCTGAAAGGTTTGGTTTAAAATACTTTCGATACATTCTTTCAGAAAATCACTTTTGTATGCAGGTATGGCAATTGTATATTTCATAATATTAAGAACCGGATACGAACCGGATTATTTTATTATCTTTAAATTTATAAATGAAGCTGCACCCTATAATTGTCCCACATATAAAGGCTGTGAAATCAATCCATGGATGATTTTGGAAACCAGAGAAATAGGTAATAAATACCTTGGTTATGATTAGAAAAATCCAATGGGATATGTAGAAAAGGATGGAATGGTAGCCAATGGTACAGAGTATTGGCGGTAGGTGTTTTTTTGCTGAGCTGCATATATTATTTAACGTAATGCAACCTGCAATAGCCCCTATGAGCCATATCTGATAATAGCCGGAGAGCAGGAGGTTACTTCTCATATCGACAAATGAAGGTGTAAGAATCAAAGTAGAAATGTAAATAAGTGCAGAAAGAAAGAATATAATTCTTTTGTATTGCAACTCTTGGAGTTGGTATCCTATGGAAAAGAAGAAAAGGTCGCAAACTGTGTTAGGTAGGTAAGTTGGATATTGAATATGGATCCAATATATAACTAAACAGCTTAAGCAGGAAATTCCCGTAATATAGGTAGGAGGTATTTGGGTGTTTAATAGGCTGTACAATATTTTTGTAAAAAATAAACTTAGCAAGAACCAAAGTGGAAAATTACCGGTTGTAGACCCAAGTAGAAGGATGTCTTTCATTGGGTTTATTAAAAAATCCTGCCACGTATGGCCTCCTTCTTGCACCAAACTTATACATAAAAAAGCGTGCCCGATGAGGGACAAGGCAATAAAAGGTACAATCAAACGGTGAAAGCTTGTGGAGAACACCTTTTTTACAGGTGTTTTTTTATAAAATATCCCGGCCTTGAAAAAGAACCAAGGCATAAAAAAATAAAGTATATTCATCCATTGGTAGAAATGGGTGGTAGTAAGTTGCGACCATTGAAATATGTGTCCTAATATCATGTGGATGATTAAAATTCCGCATGCACAATCCAATGTATTGTCACGTTTCGATGTCATTTCCATTTTGATGATGCTGATTTGGGAAACTAAATTAAGTGTTTTTCTTTTTATGTCCAAATTTTATGTTTGTTTTATTGGCCTTGTTTGATAAACTTGTTTGGTCATTATATAGAAACTTCTTAAATTTGTATGAGAATCGTGTAAATATGAAATTTTCGATTGTTACAACTACATACAACAGCGTAGCTACTGTCAGGAACACTGTCGAAAGCGTGGCGGCACAAGTTTTTGATGGAGATATTGAATATATAGTCGTTGACGGGGGGAGCACGGACGGTACGCTTGAGCTTTTGGCTCATTATACGGATGTAGTGGATATATTGGTATCAGAGCCGGACAATGGCCTTTATGATGCAATGAATAAGGGGATACAACTCGCCACGGGAGATGTGGTGGGCATATTGAATTCTGATGATTTTTATACGTCTGATGATGTGTTGGCTACAATTGCAGCAGAGTTTGAACGTAAGAATGTGGATGCTGTTTTTGGCGATATCCATTTTGTGAATCCAAATGACTTGGACAAGTGTGTACGTTATTATTCTTCCCGTGTTTTTACACCGAATGCTTTGCGTTTCGGTTTCATGCCGGCTCATCCTTCATTTTATGTTCGCCGTGAGTGTTATAGGCGTTATGGTTGTTATGACTTGGCTTACCGTATTGCTTCGGATTATGATTTGATGGTGAGGTTTTTTTATAAGCATAAGATTACTTATTCGTATATAAAAAAAGATATGGTCACTATGCGTACAGGGGGGCTAAGTACCAAAAATTTGAAAAATCGCATTTTGATTACGACCGAGGACGTGAAAGCTTGTCGGAAGAATGGAATGTATAGTAATTGGTTGTTAATGAGCTTTAAATATTTCTATAAGGTTTTTGAGATTCGTCTCTTCTGATGGGTTCTTATTTTTATCAAGATGATAGTGAAGATTCCATTCTTTTTATACGTTGTTTGTGTTTAACATTTCTTTTTAGGAATAATTATAACTGTTCTATTTCATTGACATCTAATCCGGTGCATTGCGCAATGACAGATAGAGAGATTCCATTGGCTTTCATTTGCTGAGCTATCTCCAAGGCTTTGTGGAGTTCTCCCTCTTTTTTCCCTTCCTTCACCCCTTGTTCCACCCCTTGTTTCAGTCCTCGTTCCATGGTTTTGTGTTCAGCTGTGGCAATGGTGTTTTGCCAATCCCGATACACTTTCAGGCTTTTCCACCTCGTAACGGTCATATTTTTTATTGAATTTCGGCATCTCGAGATAGATGAAAGCCAACTTGTCGTAGAACACTTCCTGAGTCTTCCTGTCCGTCAGTTGTACCTCGTGGTGGTAGTATGTGTCATGCTTGTGGTCGAAGGTGAAGTTGAGGATGCCTATGACGTAGACCGCTTTGAGCTGGTAGTCCCAGCTCCCTTTCTTCCCTTGTTCTTGTATGGGAAACGTGGAATAGTATAGGCTTCTGTTTTTTGAAAAACTGTTGTTCTCAACGTTGTATTTCCACTAAGATCTTTTCTTCCTTTTCGTTTTCGCAATACACATCGAATACGGCTCGACGGTCAGTCTCGTTGATTCCGAGGTGCTCGGTGTTGAGGTAAGTGAGTGATTTTATTTTTTCCTTGCCATGCAGCAAAGTATTGATAAAACTGAGAATCAGGTATTTATTCATCTCGATACCAAACAATTTCTTGAATCCGAAGTCGGTGTAAGGGTTTACATAACGGTCTTCATTGAATATCTTCTTTCCCATGGTTGTGTTCCGCGCTTAAGGGTTGGTACGATATTGTAAAGGTAGTCTTTTGAGGTGTATGGAGCAATCCCGTAGGGCCTTTTTGAGAAATAAAATTTTCCAACGGCACGATCCGGTAACGGTTACCCTTTTCCGTGTGCCTCCGTTCCACGCCTGCGGCCACGAGGGCACGGCTGAACTCCTGCATGCCGATGCCCGTGAGCGTGCCCGGCTGACGCTTGCGCAACAGGGCGATGAGTTCGGGAAGGGAAACGGACAGGGCCTCTTCGTCCGGACGGGCGGCACGGAAGTGGCGGGCAAAAGCCTCTTCCGCCGGGCAAGTGCGGTAGAAGGTCACGTTGGCATGCTGGATTTCCGCCTCTTCTTCCGCCGTGAATCCATGACGCTTGCCGCCGAGGAGCATGGTTTTCAGTTGGGCATAGATTTGGGCATGTTCGATGTTTGTGCTGTCTATGGGACGCTCCACCTCCACGCAGAAGAAACGGCGGCTGCCCGAAGGGTCGGAAAGCAGTTCGTGGCTGTTGGACGTGGCGATGAAGGAGGCGATGCGTGGCAGGCGCAGCGTGTCGCGCCGGTAAGCCTTGCGCACGTGCAGGTCGGTGAGCTGCATCACGTTCTTCAAGGCCGGATGGCGGCGGACGGGGATGCGGTCGAACTCATCTAAGTTAATCAGTCCCATTTCCACCAGAAACTGTTCCATGCGGGCGATATTCGTCACGTCCACGCTGTCGGTGTAATAGGCGGACAGTTCGGGTGGCAGGAGGTTGCGGCAGAATGTGGACTTTCCCAATCCTTGCCGTCCGTTCACCAACACCGGAGCCATACTGTTGGCATAGCCGTCCCCTATCCCCATCCATTGCGCTGCCACGGCCAGCATCCACCGGTGGAATCCGCTCACCCACAGCGCACTGTCCGACACGCGCCGGGCCAGTGCATTGAGGCGATCTTCTCCGTCCCACGGCGGCAGGCGGTCGAAATAATCGCGGAAGGGATGATAGTCGGGCAGGCGGTCGGAGGCCACGAAGCGCGACACATCGCGGTCCCAGCACGGGATGCCCGCCTCATGGGCGGCGAGGCAGAGGGAGTTGAGGTCGCGTGCCGTGAGGGGGAGGAAGGCGGCCGCATCCTGTCCCTTGGGGCGGAATTCCGCCTGCCCCGTCAGCAGGTTGTGGCGCAGGTCGTAACGCTCTTCCACGAAAGCGGCCAGCCGACGGTCGAGGTGGGCAGGTGCGTTGTCTTTCGCGTCGTGGGCTTCTACCTTCCGAGAGGGCAAACTTATGGAGGCTTCCGGTCGCGATTCGGCGACTGTTGTTTCTCCGATATGACCGGCCATGCTTCCGGCAACTTCCAAACGTCCGGCTTTCCTTTTTGATAAATCGCTCCCGCTCGGCAGAGCCAAGCGAGCTTGCCTCTGCGCTCGCTTACTCGCGATTTTCTCCGCCCATCGACGTACCGCCCTCCTTACGATGTGTTTCAGTTCCATGTGCTTCGGTTTTTACGGCAAAGTTAGGGAGACGTACGGCGGAAGCTGCTCATTTGTGCACGTTTCCGCTCGTTTGTGCACATTTCCGCACATTAGTGCACATTTCTGCGCTTCCCCGTGTTATCCATCCTCAAAGAAACCGGATAGCCGTCGAACTCGATACTCCCCATGCCTTTCCCTCCTCCATACTTTTCCGGAAAATACCTTTCATCTTTCAGGATACACCGTAACTATCTCAATACAAACTGGATACATCCTGAACTTTCAACCTGTCGTCTTTCAGCCCATGTCAGCTACAAGCTGAGCCGAATGACGCTTTCCGTCTGGCGCAGATCTGCAAATCATTCGGCTTAGATTGAAAAATCATTCGCCTTAGATTGATTTTCCGTTTGGCGCACAACGGTAGCCGCCCATCACCTGAAAGTGGGCTGAAAGATGGCACCTCCATCCTTCAGGATACTAATATGCTTAAAGCAAGACGTTTACAGCATATCCTGAAAGATGAAAGACTTTTTTCTAAAATTTCCGGAGAGGAAAAGACAAAAAAACAGCCGGATTATTGTCCGGAAACACTTTATTCTGTATATTTGCTTACAAATAACAAATTACATGAACTTAAATCTCAGGAAACATGAGTAAATTAGTAATTAATTCTTTCGAAGATTTTGAAAAATATGTAGGGCAGCCCTTGGGCGAATCGGAATATTTGCAGGTAGACCAGGAACGTATCAACCTCTTTGCCGATGCCACTTTGGATCATCAATGGATTCACACGGACGTAGAACGTGCCCAAAAGGAAAGCCCGTTCAAGAGCACCATCGTACACGGTTATCTGACCCTCTCCCTCCTGCCCTATCTGTGGAACCAGATCATCGAGGTCAACAACCTGAAGATGATGATTAACTACGGTATCGACAAGATGAAATTCGGCCAAGCCGTCCTCAGCGGACAAAGCCTGCGCCTGAGCACAAAACTCGAATCCTTGGCCAACCTGCGCGGTGCCGTCAAGGCCGAAATCAGATTCACGATGGACATCAAAGAGACCGGAAAGAAAGCATTGGAGGGCACGGCTATCTTTATTTATTATTTCAACTGATTACGCAAGGATAGCCGGACGCTTTTTACCGGATACATTTCCGGCATCCGTTTCAAAAACTGCGGCATTCGTTTCTCTAAAAAAGACAGCCGCAGTTTTTTTATATTCTTTGTTGCAAAAACGCTTCCCTTGCGTCTTCTTTATAAAAACATAGCCCACGCATGAACAAAGAAACCTTCAAACAGACCTATTTACCGTTGTCTGCCTCCATGTATCGCACGGCCTACCGGATATTAGGAAATCCGGAAGACGCTGAAGACATGGTACAGGAAGCCTATATGAAACTATGGAAGCAACGGGATATACTGGACGGAATCCTCGATGCCCGGGCATACGCCGTAACAAGCGTCAAGAACCTATGTCTCAACACCATACGGAAACGACATCTCTCATACGAAAACTACGGAAAAACAGAACGTACCATGGCCGCAGCATCCACTCCTTACACAGAGACCATCCACTCGGAAGAAGCCGCATTGCTGCACCGATATATCGATAGTCTGGAGGAGCCTCAACACACCGTCGTTGTCATGAGGGACATCGGCGGATACAGTTTTGAAGAGATTGCGTCCGTCGTACAGTTGAAAGAAGCCCACATCTGGATGATACTCTCCCGCGCCCGTCGAAAACTACGAGAACTATATATAAAAACAATGGACCACCATGAACAGAAAAAATACAGTTGATTACCAGGAACTCCTGAAGCGGTATTACGAAGGAAAAACCACTTTGGAAGAAGAGAACCTGCTCCGGACCCACCTCCTTTCTCATACGGAAGAGAACCATGCCGACGCTACCCTTTTCCGTATCTTGGCTGAAGAAAGTCAAGCCCTCCCACCTGACGGAATGGAACAACGTCTGGAAGCTTGGATAGACCGGCAACCGGCCGTACCCTCCCGTAAAAGGCTCTCTCTTTTTTGGGGGGCCGCTGCGGTGGCAGCCGCCTTGCTTTGCTACGTGGGCGTCACACATGCCCCGCAACAGCATAACGGACTCACGCCCCAAGAAACCCTCATTGCCAAAAAAGCATTGGGAAGTACGCTCAAATGTATCGAAACGAGCGAACAAAGTGTCCTGCGCACTCACGAAAGACTAAAATATATCAAAAGAGACATCCATAAGAATATTCACGAACTTAAAGACATGGCCTTATGAAAAGACGACTTATAGTACTATTGGCCGGACTGGCATACATCATGCCGGCCGCAGCCCAACAAACGCTGTTCGACCGTTATGCCGAAAAGCAAGGAGTGACTTACGTCAACATAAACGGCGAAATCATCAAGACATTATTGCCTGATATGTCGAACATATCCATTAAGGAAATCAACATCCTGGATATAGACAACCGCCAGTTTCTCCAATCCATAGACAAGGACTTGCAGCAATGTATCAAGGACGAAAAGTACAAGCAACTCATCAAAACGGTAGACTCCGATGAAAAAGTCTGTATCTTGAAAAAAGAAAAATCCTCTGACTGCCCAAGCGCATTTCTTATAACCGTCCAAAGCAAAGAAGACACGCAGTTGATTTGGATTACAGGAGACATGCGGAAAGAAGATTTGGAAAAGCTATTAAAAAAACTCTAAAAAACAAATACCATGAAGTATTTCATCCTTATCCTTGCCTGCCTTTGCGCCATGTCGTGCAGCAGGCAGACCACCGGCATAGACGCATTCGTCAGCCAATACGACCAAGCTTCCGTACGTATGCCGGGCATCCTCATGCCCTTGGTGAAAAAGAAACTCCACAAAGCAGGCATTAATGTGAAAAGCATAAAAGTACTCACACCCGAGAAACTGCAAAACGATTCCACCCTTCTCAAACGTTACCTCGCTGATTTGGAAATGTTGGACTTTAAGGACTATTCCAAAATGGTAGAAGTAAAGGAGGACGACGAACACATCCGGGTGTTTTTCAAAAAAGACAAGGAAGTCATTCACCAAATCGTAGTCGTCATCCGTTCTACGGAAGACCCGGAAGAAGATGGCATACTCGTACTCCTCAAAGGTGAGTTCAATATAAAGGACATACATAAAATCATCAAATACGACGCCTTTAAATAGGAGACGTTCCTTCTCCCCCGCCTATCCGTTTACCAAAACGGCAAAGAATTGTGCCCGATTCGCCACATTCCTTTGCCGTTTTTTATTTGATAATAATCCATTCTCCGGTCGTACCTCCTTTTCTGACAAGCCTTTCTTCTACCCTCAAATGATCTATTATCTTGCGAACCTGCCGTTCACTCAACCCAAGTTGCTTGGCTAACTCAGCCCTTGAAATGGAAGGATTACCTTTTATCAATATTATCAGCTCTTCAACTTCCTTTGGATCGTTTTGGATCGCCTTTGGAACGCCTTGGATCGCCTTTGGATCATTCTGTGATTCAACAGTCCTCCAGATAACAGCTCTGAAATCTTCTTCCTGATGGAATTCAGGAGTTTTCAATCCATATTCGCGACACTTCCTAATGATGTCCTCAGTACCGGTTCCGACTTTCTCAATATAACCGTTCCAATACATCGGGTCAGCAAGCAACGGATTCGCCGGCAAAGATTTATGCGGTCCTTGAAGTTTCTGTACTGTCAGTCCATACGGCAGCGTTCCCGGATTCCATATTTCCAGACGATTGCGGAATAGCATAACCTGTACGCTGGCATTGCTTGTATAGTCCCTGTGGCATACAGCATTAACTATGGCTTCCTTCACAGCATCAATCGGCAATTCCGGATGTGTCGGCACCGCTGCATGCTCTCCTTCCTCACGAGTCCCAGTCCAGTTGTCTATACGGCTCATGATGAAACTTGTTGCCTGATCCACCAACTCAAAGACATCGCCTCTGTAAATCTGGTAAGCAGGCATCGGTTTTTCTACCACATTTCCGTAAAACTGTACACATTTAACTTCGGATGTTATGAAATATTTCTGGGGTTTCTTTCCAAACAGGAGTAATGCTGCATTAGCGATTCTACCCTTTTCGTCAATCAAATCCAAATGAGTAAGCAGAACAACAGGAGACGTTTCTACAGATAAAGGGAAATTCCTTTTCAAACGTGCCATATGAATAAAGTTCTTCATTTTATCCTCATCCAGATCATCCAGTGTTGCCCCGTTATCGCAAGCAGCATCAAAAGGTTTCCACCGGATATATTCTTTTTCTTCCAAATATCGCACAAGAGATGCATATACCGAAGTACGCAATCCGTCAATATCCACAAAAGTCTTACGGATGATATCGCGCTCCACCTTCCGTATCAAAGCGGTTTCTTTAGGATGACGTCTGTCTTCGTTTATGCTTTTTATGAAAATCAGCCGACTTTTGTGTAACCTTGCAGCCAAATCATATTCACGTTCTGTCGGAGATATCCCTTCTTCATCTTCATACCCATATAAATTGCCATACAATCCCAGATAAATGTCGCACATTTCAACCTCTCTCAGATACACATGGCTTGTCGGGAACTCATTTGCCGGAACCTCCTCGAAAATGGACGGCTCGAAGAACTTCCCCAACAATGCATCTGTCCGGATATAATGGCAAAGCATTGCCCGTTCTTCAGCAAACTCACGTTGAACACTGCTTATGAATATTTTGATACGTTTCATACCTAACTACTCCATTATCATTTTTTCTACTTCTTGCTTTGCGTTTTCTAAAACAGTTATGCTTTCCTTCTGAGTCGAACCTCACTCCTATATGCTTGTCCTATGGCTTGTTGGCATTCCGCCTCTTTTACTTCCCGTATGGCAATGCTATCGTCGCCTGTTACTGTAAACGGCTTCGTGCTCCGTGACCTCATAACATCCGCAAAATCCCGTCGGAGAAGGTTTACAGACAACCGGTGGTGAAGTTCAAACGCCCTCTAACTTCCATGCAGGATTTCCGTCAGGATGGGACGCGCCCCACTGACAAAACATTCCACTGCTATCACCATCAGAATCAAACCCATCAGCCGCATCATGACGTTGTTGCCCGTCTCGCCGATAAATTTCACCAACTGGCCTGCCCATCGCAAAAGGCAAAACGTAACGACATACACCAATACGATAGCCACAATCAAGGCTGTTTTCATTTCAAACGAATGGGCTTCCTGCATCAGGACAATCGCATTGGCAATCGCACCCGGCCCGCATAGTAAAGGGATTCCCAAAGGAGCCACGGAAACATCGTTGGCATACTCTTTGATTTCTTCTTTCCTCAGATTCATCGGTGTGTACTTGGCCTGCAACATATCGAATCCGATACGGAATATGATAATACCGCCTACGATACGGAAACCATTGGTAGATATACCGAAAAACTTGAACAGGAACTGACCGGCCAGTACAAACAGTAACAAAGCGCAGCAAGCCACCAAAGTGGATCTTATAGCTACTGCACGACGCTCCTTTTCATCCAAAGACTGTGTCATGGTCAGGAATACGGGCATCGTACTCAAAGGACTCGTGATCGTGAAAAGCGAAGTGAAACACCACAAGGCAAAAGGAAATACCGTCTCCATCATACTTATATCCATTTAACGGTTAAAACAGAATCCATCCCGCCAGCCCGCAAAGGCAAATCAATTTTATGGGATTCATCTTATACACCAGGCTGCCGATAAAGGCAAAGGCAAAAAGAAAAATACTGATATAGAACTGCCACGGATTGTCCGGTGTACTGAAGTTTTCCGGTGTGAGCAACAGCAAGGCCGCTGCCGCCAACAATCCGACCACAGCCGGACGCAAACCTTGGAACACATGTTCCACCACAGGATGGTTCTTGAACTTCATCAGGAACCTGCTGATAAGCAACATCAGGATAAACGACGGAAGCACTACGGCAAAAGTAGCCGTCACACTGCCCAATACCGCCCAACCATGTCCGTAACCGGCATTGACCACGCTGGTATAGCCTACATACGTAGCCGAGTTGATACCAATCGGTCCCGGCGTCATCTGGCTGATAGCCACGATATCCGTAAACTGCCCGCTCGTCAACCAATGATAACGGTTGACCACTTCTCCCTGAATCAGGGAAATCATGGCATAGCCTCCCCCAAAACCGAACAGGCCGATTTTGAAGAAACTATAGAAAAGCTTTACATATAACCACCACATATCTTTATCATTTACTTTCTGACGGTTTGATATAACGCCCGTACAGGTAACCTCCCAAGCCGGCCATTATAATAATGTATATAGGAGAAACACCCAACAGCCAAATCAACAAGGCACTCACCACCGGTATCCACACATTGGTCATCCCGATTTTGGCACTCTTCCCCATTTTAAACGTAGGAGCGGCTATCAGTGCCACCACTGCCGGGCGAATACCCTTGAAAATACGCTGCACGGTCTCATTATCCCGAAACTGTTGGAAAAACAAGGCTATGCCGAGAATAATCAGGAAAGAGGGCAAGATCGTACCCAAAGCACAAACCACGCTACCGGGTACGCCCTTCAGCTTATAGCCGATAAAAATGCTCATATTGACCGCAAAAATCCCGGGACAACTTTGGGCTATGGCCATCAAGTCCAGAAAGTCTTCACGAGCCACCCACTTGTTTTTGTCCACCACATCCGCTTCAATCAAGGGTATCATGGCATACCCTCCGCCTATGGTAAACAAACCGATGCGGAAGAACGTACGGAAACTGTTCCAATAAATATTCATATTTCAACTCTTATACGGAATGTACAGACAGCACACGGGGCTGTGCCCTTGCATAGACACAGCCCCCTTGCATGCTATCCGGACATGATTATTTTTTATGAGCCTCCACCCACTTACGGGCATTGACAAAAGCTTCCATCCAAGGCGTGATCTCATCCGTACGGCGGTCTGCCGGATACCAGGCGTTCTGCCACGGGAAGATGGCACGCTCCAAGTGGGGCATCATGGCCAAATGACGCCCGTCGGCACTGCATATACCGGCCACACTATAGTCCGACCCGTTCGGATTTCCGGGGTATTCGTCGTAGGTGTACTTCGCTATCACGTTATATTTGTCCTCCGGATAAGGCAAGGAGAACTTGCCTTCGCCATGGGCCACCCAGATGCCCAACTTGTTCCCACTCAACGAACCGAACATCACACTCCGGTTCATCGGGATGGTCAGTCCTACGAACTCCGATTCAAACTTATGAGAGTCGTTGTGCAACATGTGCGCCTTCTTCGTAAATTCCGGATTAATCAAATCCAGTTCCACCATCAACTGGCAACCGTTGCAAATACCCAAAGACAACGTGTCTTCACGGGCATAGAAATTGTCGAGTGCCGCCTTGGCCTTCGGATTATACAAGAAAGCACCGGCCCAACCTTTGGCAGAACCCAACACATCCGAATTGGAGAACCCACCGCAGAAGACAATCATATTGATATCTTCCAACGTCTCCCGTCCGCTTATCAGGTCAGTCATCATGACATCCTTCACGTCGAATCCCGCCAAATAGAGCGAATAAGCCATTTCGCGCTCACCGTTCGTTCCCTTTTCACGGATAATGGCGGCCTTGATGCCCGACGGGGTACGACGGTCGGGGGTCAACCCGTACTGCGACAACTTACCCGTGAAATCCTTATTAAACACCATTTCGAGCGGCTGCATCTTATAGTTCTCGAAGCGTGCCTTGGCGCGTCCGTTCATACTCTGCTTCCGGTCGAGCAAGTAGGAAGTGCTATACCATACGTCACGCAGATAATCTATGCCGAACTGGTACTCCGCACCGTCCTTTGTCACTTGGATGAGGCGTTCGTCCGTAGGATGTCCCAACTTGAGATAGCCCACACCGGCATCGTCCATGATTTTCTTGAACTCTGCCCTATGTTTGTCGGCAATTTGCACCACCACACCCGGATTCTCAGCCAAGAGAATCTTCACGATGTCATGGCGGCCGAATTTGTCCAAAGAGATTTCCATACCGCCTTCCATATTCGCGAAACACATTTCGAGCAAAGTGGTAATCAAACCTCCGGCCGAAATGTCATGACCGGCCAAAACCAAACCTTTGTTTACCAACGTCTGCACGGCATTGAAAGCATCACGGAAATATTCAGGATTCTTGCAGATCGGCACGTCCGAACCCACCTTATTTAAAGATTGGGCAAAAGCCGAACCACCCAAACGCAAGTCATCGAAACTGAAATCAATATGATAGAACGTGCTCTTTTCCTTATTGACCATCACCGGCGAAACCACCTTTTTCACGTCGCTTACCTCACCACCGGCACTCACGATGACCGTACCCGGAGAGATGATTTTCTCGCCGCCGGGATACTGTTGGCTCATGGACAAGGAATCTTTTCCGGTAGGCACGTTGATTTCCAAAGCACAACAGAAATCGGACAAAGCCTGTACACCTTGGTACAAACGGGCATCTTCGCCTTCCTGAGAGCGGCACGGCCACATCCAGTTGGCAGAGAGAGACACGCTGTCCAACCCCTCGGCCAACGGTGCCCATACGATATTGGTCAACGATTCGGCCACCGAAAGCACGGAACCTGCGGCCGGGTCTGCCAAACCGACCTGCGGCGCATGCCCGATAGCGGTAGCGATACCGGCCTTGCCACGGTAATCCAAAGCCACGACACCGCAGTCGCTCAACGGCAACTGGATTTCACCTTGGCATTGCTGACGTGCCACTTTGCCCGTCACGGAACGGTCCACTTTGTTGGTCAGCCAATCCTTACAAGCCACGGCCTCCAAACGCAGTACACGAGCCACGTATTCATTCAACTTGGTTTCATCATACGTCACGTCCTCATACTTGCGCTCCACCGTATTGTCGCGCATATACGTCTTAGGACTGTGGCCGAACATCTGCGCCACATCCAAATCGAACGGACGCACGCCATCGGCCTGTTGGAAAGCAAAGTGCGCGTCGCCGGTCGTTTCACCGACCACATACATAGGTGCACGCTCGCGTTCGGCTATCTTACGCACGTGTTCGATATGTTCTTCCTGAATCAGCAATCCCATGCGTTCCTGCGATTCGTTGGCTATGATTTCCTTAGAAGACAGGGTCTTGTCGCCAATCGGCAATTTGGACATATCTATCAATCCGCCGCACTCTTCCACCAACTCGGAAAGACAGTTCACATGTCCGGCCGAACCGTGGTCATGAATGGAAACCACCGGATTCACGTCCTCTTCGCACAATGCACGCACCAAATTGTTGGCACGCTTCTGCATCTCGGGATTCGCACGCTGCACGGCATTCAGTTCGATGCCGGAAGAATAACGTCCCGTATCTACCGACGAGACCGAACCGCCGCCCAAACCGATACGGTAGTTATCGCCGCCTACCACTACGACCTTGTTGCCTTTCTGCGGCGTGCCTTTCAGGCAGTCGCGCTTCGTACCGTATCCCACGCCTCCGGCCAGCATGATCACCTTGTCATAACCGTAACGTTCACCATTCTCCTGATGCTCGAAAGTCAGTACGGAGCCGGTAATCAACGGCTGCCCGAACTTGTTTCCGAAATCGGAAGCCCCGTTCGACGCCTTGATCAGAATCTGTTCCGGAGTCTGGTACAACCACTGGCGCACCGGCAAGATGTCCTCCCAATCACGATCCTCATCCGTACGCGGATAAGAAGTCATGTAGACCGCCGTCCCGGCTATCGGCCATGAACCGACACCTCCACCCATACGGTCGCGTATCTCACCGCCCGTTCCCGTGGAAGCCCCGTTGAAAGGTTCCACCGTGGTAGGAAAGTTGTGCGTCTCCGCCTTAATGGAAATCACTGACTCGATATCTTTGATTATAAAATAGTCGGACGTGGAATGGTCTTTCGGTGCAAACTGTTCCACCACCGGTCCTTGTGCAAAAGCCACATTGTCCTTGTAAGCCGAAATGATTTTATGCGGATTCTCCTGTGTCGTTTTCTTAATCATCTGAAACAAAGAAGACTCCATTTCCTTCCCGTCGATGATGAACGTGCCGCCAAAAATCTTATGACGGCAATGCTCGGAGTTGATTTGCGCAAAACCGAACACCTCCGAATCTGTCAGCTTACGCCCCAATTGGCCTTCCACCTGATGCAGGTATTCGATTTCCTCGGGCGAGAGTGCCAACCCTTCCTGTTCGTTATATTCTTCCAGATTCTCTATATACACAATGGGTGCCGGTTGGATATCAACCGTAAAAATATTCTGGTCCAAACCTTTGTACATACGTTGCAGCATCGGGTCGTGCTCGGCATGTTCGTCTTTCACGGGGAAATACTCTTCTATACGAGAAATACCGCTGAGGCTCATGTTTTGAGTAATCTCAACGGCATTCGTACTCCACGGAGTAATCATCTCACGACGCGGACCTACGAAACAACCTTTCAGTCCGTCTTCGGTTTCCACCGTGGCACCACCGTAGAGCCAACATAATTTTTCGATTTCCTCCGCATTGAGACGATGATCCGCCTCTGTAGCGATGACGCTCCCGCCGGGAGTTCTAAAGAATGAAATAGACATAACTACTATTTGTAACAGATTAGAATAAATACTTTGGTTGCAAAGTTAAGCAAAAAAGCCCGATTGCACGTCCTGACACCTCAGAAAAGTAATCAGGAGAAGAGAAAAATAAAGAAACTCCCGTGAAAAATAGTTTTTCCTCTAAAATATTTCAAGAAATATAGCTTTATTATATTTATTTTAAATATCTTTGTCGCCGGTTAAGCTAAACATTTAGTCAAGAAGATACGTTAGTATTATTTAGATTCAGAAATAACTTCAAAACATTATTAATTATGAACAAACGAAGACTCATCAAGGCGTCATTATGGACAACCGCCTTATCTCCGTTCTTCTTCGCATCCTGCGTGGATGACAGTTATGACCTCACCAAGGACATTGACATGACCATCACCGTGGGCGGAGACCTCAGCATTCCGGGCAGCGGAACGGAAGAATTCACGTTGGAAGAAATTATGGATTTGGAAGACAACAGCGTAGTAAAAACCGATGCACAAGGTAATTACGCTCTGAACAAAGCCGATACCACAGAAACCGATGTGGAAATAGACCCAGTGAATATCAACGCCCCGGCAAGTAATCCGACAACAACAACACTATACTTCAACACGCCGGCAGCCACAAGTGAAGAAGTGGAAGCAGAAGTAAACGATGTGACCACGGACTTCATTTTCTCGAAAGACGACGTAACCACGGATATCGTTTCGCTCACCTCCGCAGATGTGGATTTCACGGCCAATCTGACGCTCAGCTTCAGCCAGACAAGCCAAAACGTAGATGTCATTACCTTGAAAAAGGGATTCAGTATAGAAATGGCTTTGGAAGGCCAGTCCCAACCCAACGGATTGGTTTTCGAATTAGGAGACCCGGAAAACTATGGCATCAAGGCAGGAGAGGCGCAAACCATTGAGTTTAAGCACGACCAAGAGATACGCAAAGGAGAAACGCTAAAAATACCCGTACACTTCAAGCGTATACAGAATTTCCCTGAAGGCCAAGGAATATATCAACCGGGACATTTCAAATTGCAAACGAATGTCATAGCCAACGGTACGGCTACGACCCCGGGTGTTCCGGCCGGAAATATTCAAGTGAACTTGATTACCGACACGGAAGTGCCCGACATCACGTTGCAGAGCGTAACGGGAATCGTAGACCCGAAGATTGATATCAATGTAGACCCGATTACCGTGGAAGGTATACCTGATTTCTTGAAAGACGACGTGAATCTGGACTTGGAAAACCCGTACATCAAGTTGAAACTCGAAAACGGAAGTCCGGCCGATGTAAACTTAAAAGCACGAATGACATGGACCAAAGACGGAGTGTTCAATGAAGGTTTCCAAATCGGTACCAATATCAATGAAAATACAGACCAGACTATCACTCTCTCCGGAAATGCCACTTCGGAATACTATCTCTCACGCATTGCAATGAATAACCTTCCCGCAGGTGCCAAGAATATCGTATTGGGTGACAATTTGTACAACCTGATACGTAACATTCCGGACGAAATCAAACTTACCGACGTAGAAGCCAAGGCTCTCCAACACGATACGGAAGTGATACTCGGCAACGACGGTGCCAATTATGAAGTAAACACCATTTACGAACTGAATGCCCCGTTGCAATTCGGAAACGAACTGAACATCGTATATAAAGATACCATCAACGATTGGGGTGGTGACCTTGAAGACATCACCATCAAAAAAGCCATAGTAGAAATGGATGCCTTGAACGGTATTCCACTCAACTTCGAGCTTAACGCACAAGCCATAGACCGGAACGGCAACGTATATCCCAACGTAACGGTTAATCCGGTCAAGAACACGATTGCCCCGGGTCTGAAACTGACAGGCGAAAACGGCGGAACGGCTACCGAAAGTCCTATTCAATTGGAAATCGTATGCGAAAGCGGAGACATGAAAGACCTCGACGGACTGATTGTCAACTTCACGGCCAACATGGAAGGTGTCAACCAAAATGCCACGCTGAACAAAGGCATGACACTGAAACTCTCCAATATCCGTATCCGCATCAAAGACGGAGTAACGGTAGACTTGAACTAATATCTCATTTTTACAACGGAATAAAATTATGAAAAGAAGAAATAAAATCGCAGCAGCCCTGCTCTTTGCAGCTTCCATTCCCGCTGTTTCAACGTGGGCGCAGAACAGTTTGCGTTCGGCCTATTTCCTTGAGGGATACACTTACCGCCATCAGATGAACCCGGCATTCGCCAGTGAACGTAACTACGTAGGTATGCCTGTACTCGGCAATTTCAATATCGGCCTACAGTCCAACATCGGTGTGTCCAACTTTCTGTACAAACTGCCTAACGGTGACCTCACGACATTCCTGAACGGAAGCGTCAGCAGCGGTGAGTTCCTGGACGGCTTGAAAAACCGTAACCGTCTGAACCTCGACGTAGATATGAACATCATTTCTTTCGGGTTCCACAAGTGGGGCGGTTTCAATACGTTCGACCTCTCCATAAAAAGCGGTACACGCGCAAACTTGCCTAAGGACCTGTTCGAATTTGCTAAAGTGGGTATGCAAGGCGGACATTCGGAATACAATCTGGAAGACATGGGCATGTACTCCAACAGCTATGCGGAAATCGCCCTAGGACATTCACGCAAGATTATGGACAAGTTGACGGTCGGTGCCAAAGTAAAATTCTTATTGGGTATCTACAATGCCGACTTCCATATCAACGACATGAAGCTTGTCATGTCCGACGACAAATGGCTTGTGTCCGGCGATGGTGAGTTTTCCACAGCCGGTATTGTAGACATACCGACCAAACTCAAGACCAAAGACGTCACGGACGATTACGGTAACATACATCAGGAAACGGAAGAAGAACTCGATTTCGACAACATCGGAACCGGCAATGCCATCGGAGGCTTCGGCATGGCTTTCGACTTCGGTGCGACTTACCAGTTACGCGAGGATTTGGAGCTTTCCATGGCTGTGCTCGATTTAGGATGGATAAGCTACAAGAATGCCGTACAATCGGCTATGGCTATGGAGCCGTGGGAATTCGATGGTTTCCATGACATTCCGTTCGATTCGGACAAAGCCGCTCCGGGCATGTCCATCGAAGACCAGATAGATAACCTGACGGACGATCTGGAAGACTTATTTCAAATGAAAGTACAGGGTAAGGACAAGCACACTAAGGCTTTGGGAGCTACACTGAACATCGGTGCGCTCTATACTTTCCCGTTCTATGACAAACTGAAATTCGGCTTTTTGGAATCCACCCGTATCAACGGTCAGTATTCTTGGTCGGAAGGCCGTTTCTCGGCCAACGTGGCTCCAGTGAAGTGCTTCGATGCCTCCATCAGCTACGCCATTTCATCTTTCGGCTCGTCTTTCGGATGGATAGCCAACTACCACGGAAAAGGATTCAGCCTCTTCTTGGGCAGCAACCACCAGTTCTTCAAGGTAACTCCGCAATTCATTCCGGTGAATAATGCAAATATGAACATCAGTATCGGTATCAACTTCCCGTTCGGAGATATCAAGTCCTTGTAACTTCCGATAAAAATCCTTTATAAAAGCCTGTCCGTGCCTTTCGTTACCGGCACGGACAGGCTTTCTTCTTTTCTCCGCACCTTCAAGCTCCAAGTTCCGGACAACAGACCCACAAAAAAATCTGCGCCGATTGAAAAATCATTCTCAGCCAAACGATTTTCAGTTCTGCGGCATCCTCCGAAACGACATCCCCACACGGCTCCTTACGCTTGCAAAAACGGAAAGAAAAGCGGACTTTTTCCTCGAAAAGGAAGACTGAAAATGAAAAATGACCTTCCCTCTAAAATAAAACGGGGCAAACCAACGTTTATCCGTATAAAAGCCAATAAAAAGGAAATGAAATACAACAACGACAATGTAAGGCGGCAGGACCGCCTTTTGGAGGAAGACCGTGCATACGCCCTGCTCCGCGAAGGCGAATACGGCGTACTATCCATGACAACACCCACGGGAGGCGCCTACGGCATCCCGCTCAATTTCGTTTGGGACGGGCAAGAAAACATCTATATCCACTGCGCCCCACGAGGCCGCAAGCTCGACTGCATCGCCCTCTATCCGGAGGTGTCTTTCTGTGTGATTGGGAATACCCATGTCGTACCCGAACAATTCTCTACAAACTATTCCTCCATCGTTTTGACATGCCGGGCACGGACAGGTCTTTCACCGGAAGAACGGATGCACGCCCTCCGGTTGCTGATGGAGAAATACACACCGGAACATCTGGCCGCCGGGGAAAAATATGCGGAAAAGTCATTCCACCGCACGGAAATCATCCGTCTACAGATAAAGGAGCTCAGCGGAAAATGCAAACGGATACGATGAAGGGGAAGGATGCGCCTTCCCCTTTTCCTATTCAAAAGATATATTTCTCAACTCTTTCCGCTTTGTTTCCTCTGGCCGCATCCGGAGCAACCGGACCAATTCACCGCTGCTTACAGCGGTCTTCGGATTGAAATCACCGGATGCCATATAATCCAACATGCTGCGATACAACTGACGCACTTCAGGCTTGTCATCCACCGCCTCAAGATCCGACATGCACACCAGCAATTTCCCTTTCCCTACCGCCAGTTCGAATATCAGCCCCAACTTATGGTTCCGCTCGATATTGTCGATAACCTGTACGATGGGACGGTAGCCCTTCGGAAAATGATCCAGAACCAAGGGATAACTCTGCTTCACAATAGGGAACCATTGCCAATTCGTATGAAAATCCGTAGGAAAGGAACGGAATAACGGATGGCCGGGGTCGGTCAGCAGCCCCATCGTCCCTGGAGAGACCGGTTTCCGGTTGTTGCGGCTGATGGTCTCGAACATCCTGTAATTCCAATAGTCGGTCTGGAACAACCCGCCTACCGTTTGGGAGGCATAGCGGTCCCGTTCGGGAAACCATAATACCTTCCCGCCGTTTTCCAATGCCGAAAGCACGTGGCCGTCCAACCGTTTGGCCACCATGATGCCCGGATGGTTTTCTTCCGTGCTCCGGTTCTCGGGATAGAACCAAAGCGGATAAGTATTTTTATAGTCCGTACCTTCTATGGCCAGTTCCAGATTCAGCCTCCTCGCCTTGCCGGTCACGGGAACCGGCAGCCGGATATCTCCGACCTCCAGCAATCCCCGTCCGGAAGAAACTATGGGGCACACGCCCTTCCCGGCAACGTGCCCTTGTTCGTCCCTCAACGTCCATGCCAGTTCGGTTCCCTGCAAAGAACGTGCGGCATAATGGGCGACCTTCACCCGGGCCATCAACGTCTCCCCCTCCGTCCAACAGAATTTTTCCGTCAGCAGCAAGGGAACCACTTCATTGCAGAATCCTCTCCAACGCTCAGGTGAAACCAGTCCCTTGCTGTCCATAAAAGCATCCAAGATACCGACATAAGCCGAACCCTGCCCCGGATAATCCTGCAAATCCAACAACTGGAAGCCGGCCAGTCCCTCCGTGCGTAAGTCCATTTCGATGTCGGCCTTGTAAAGTTCGGCTGCCCACCGCCCGGAAGCGAGAAAGAAATCTTCCGCCTGTTCCGACATCCCGGCACGGGCCAGCCTGTCCCTGAAGACTTCCATATTATAAGGGTACAAGACACCCGTGTACTTGGCTATCTCGCGATAATCGGGATACACCTGAAACTGTCCCGTCTCATGGCTCACCACCGGAACATCCGCCCGCGCTACGGCTCCGGAGAAGTCCATCACCGTATTGGGATAGGTATGGTTGAGATACCCTCCGTCGTACGCATCGGCAAATGAAAACGAGCCACGGACATGCGTGTCGAGGCTCTGCGGCTTTTCACCTCCGATACGGCACGTCACCAAATAGTCCTCACCCGGAAGCTGCCCTTTGAAACCCAAGTAATTATTGGAACCGTAAGCATACAAATGCCGACGGTCTGCCTGCCGGAAAGTATCGACCAAAGATTGCATGACTTCAAAATCTCCGGACAGCTCATTGCCCAACGCAAACATGACGAAAGAAGCATGATGGCCGTATTCTTGCTGAATGCGCAAACCCTCTTCGCGCAGATACGAAATCAAACGGGTGTTGTCCTTCCCCATCCATCCCCAGAACGGCAGTTCGGCCTGCAAATATATTCCTTCGATGTCGGCGGCTTCAAAGCAGGCTTCGGGCGGACACCAGGAATGGAAACGATAGTGGTTGATGCCGTAAGATTTGGCCACCCGGAAATAATGCCGCCACGTCTCCACATCCATGGCCGTATGTCCTGTCAAAGGAAACACACAGGCGTCATGCTTTCCGCGCAGGAAAGTGGTCATACCGTTAATCGCAAAATGCTTTCCCTCCGCACGGAAGTCCCGCAAACCGAAATCAACGGATAGCCGGTCATACCCGGGCAGTTCGACCTCCAACCGGTACAGCGCAGGGTCGTACTCGCTCCACAACAAAGCTTCTTCGCCCAACGGGAAATCGAAGTCGTATTCCGCCTGCCCCTTCTCCAAACCGAACTCAAGCGGACGGACGCGATGCTCTTTCTTCGTATTCCATGCCGTAGCGCGCACTTCCAACTGCATACGGTTCCGGATGTCTTCGGGCGAGGCCAGCCTCACTTTCAGTCGGACCGACTTTCTCTCCGCATCCGGATAAACCTGCACACCGGCCAAATGCAACGGTTCTTTCGCTTCCAGGAAAATGTCGCCGATAATGCCATTCCAATTCGTTTGTGTGGATTCCGTATAGGCATGGGAAGACCCGAGCAACTCCGGCGGCACGGACTCGCCATTGTCCACCCTGACGGCGATTTCATGCCGACCGGGCGTGAGAAAACGGCTGAGGTCGTACACTTGGCGCACGGAAATGCCGTCCCGGCTTCCGGCTTCCTTCCCGTCCACCCACACGCGAGTAGGCTTCGTACGTTCCAAAGTCAGTGTCACGACTTTATTTTTCCAACTTTCCGGTATGTCCACCACTTTCTTATACCAAGCCTTGCCCACATAAGCGTGCAACCGTGTGAGATAAGTGGTTTCGTCCGTCCTTGCGGGCCGGAATCCTTTCCGGTTCGTGTCTGTCGTTCCCGGGAGTACCACTTCCTCGGCAAACGGTGCTGTGGCAAAACCGCTTTCTTCCCCGTTTCCCCTGACATCCAACTTGAATGTCCATTTGCCTTGCAAGTTCATCCGTTGGCGTTGGGGAAACATCGCGCACGAAAAAAGCACGACCCACACCCATGCACACATTCTTTTCTTTATCATGTCTTTTTAATGGTTTAGGTTAATCGTAAGACAAAGGTAAGAAAATCCAAACCGTCCCAACGAAAAGACGGCCAAAAAAATGAAACCATTTCTTTTGACCGTCCTGTCATGTCCTCACCCTGCGCTTTTTACCGGAAACTCGGAATGTCGGACACGTAATCCTTAGGCAAGGCTTCCGAAGTCAGTTCTACCCACACTGGTTCATCCCATCCTTCCACGTCGAAGCGTAAACGGATAGTCCCGGCCTTCCGGGTAGACTGCACAATGGCCATGGCACGCCCGAAATACGTCTTGTCTTCATGGGAAGTGAAAGGAGTCTTGCGCCGCAGGTCACTGCTGATGAATCCCACCAAGCGTCCCTCACCCTCGATGGAGGCTTTCACATAGCGGTCGGCATGCTGCACGAGTGTTCCGTCTTTGTCCAACAACTCCACCTGTACATAACTCAAATCTTGCCCGTCGGCCATCAATTTTCCACGGTCGGCCGTGGCTTTCAGTCTCACGGCATCGCCTGCCGTACGTATTTCATGCACAGCCACCGTATCCGTCCCATTAATGCCCTTAGCCACGAGCGTCCCGCGCCGGTAAGGCAGATACCATGTTATCGTATGGTTCGGGTAATCTGCCGTCCGGCGTACGCCCATCTCGTTGCCATTGTGGAACAGAGCCACACGCTCGCAGTTAGTCGTGGTGTTTACTTCGATGACCAAACCCTCGTAAGCGCGGGGGAAATTCCATATCGCCGCCATGTTCGGCCATTGCCAAAGGTCGCGCCCGTGGTCGATGTCGAGCGCATTGTCGCGCACGGCGATACGCACCATCGGTTCGTCGTTCCACATCGCCCGATGGAAAGCCGCGCGCGGCTTTTCCACCATGCAAATGTCGAAAAGTCCCGCAGGCCAACCGTGGCTCGGCCAACCGGCTTCACCGATGTAGTCCGTACCGGTCCAAAGAAAACCGCCCGCGATAAAATCGTTTTCGGCAATGATGTTCCACGGATTGTTCGTGTCGTAACTACGGATATTCCCTTCCGCCCCGCAGTAATAAGGCAATTCCTCCGTCACCAAGAAGCGACGCTCGGGAAATTTCTTATGGTCGGAAAGCATACGTGCCTCCAGATAATTGTAGCCCACGACGTCGGTCACTCCGGAAAACTTCTCGTTATGGCGGTTCTGTGCCGCGAGGCAAACCTGCCGCGACGGTTCGAACTCGTGCACGAAGTCCTGCAACATAGCCGCCCGTCGGCATCCCGTATCCGACCCGTCCCATGCTTCCTGCAATTCATTGCCGATGCTCCATAATACCACACAGGGATGGTTGCGGTCGCGCACCAGCATGTTCTTCAGGTCCTCCTGCCACCACGCATCGAAATACTGCGCATAATAGCCGGACTTCCACTTGTCGAACGCCTCGTCGATAACGACAAACCCCATGCGGTCGCAAAGGTCGAGGAACTCCGGCGACGGCTGGTTGTGGCTGCACCGGATGGCATTCACTCCGTACTCCTTACAAATCTCCAATTTGCGTTCCATGGAACGCAAAGGCAGTGCCGTACCCAAAGAGGCATCGTCTTGGTGCAAACAGAAACCTTTCAACTTCAACGGCTTCCCGTTGAGCAGGAAACCGCAGTCGGGAGTGAACTCGCACGTACGCACGCCGAATACCGTTTCGTAGGTATCGACCAGTTTGCGCCCGTCATATATCGTGGTATGCAAAGTATAAAGATAAGGATGTTCCGTGTCCCACAACTGCGGACGGGGGATTTCGAGCGTATGCTCTGTGTCAGCCGTCTGCCCGGCAGCCACTTGCAAGGCTTGCTTGCCGGATTGCACGACTGTGCGCCCCTCTCCGTCCGTAATCTGTTGGCGGACGGACAAAGTCTTGGTACGCTCCGCCTCGTTCGCCACCGACGTGCGGACACGAACCTCCGCCCGTTCCGCCGTCACCACCGGAGTCGTGACGTAAGTCCCGTAGGAGGCCACATGCACCTCGGCTGTTTTCACCAACCAGGCATGGCGGTAAATTCCCGCACCGGTGTACCAACGTGCTACGCTGTCGTGTTCCAACGGATTGTTTACCCGGACAGCCAACACGTTTTCGGCTCCATAATTTAAATAAGGTGTGAGATCGTACTCCTGATAACAGAAACCGTAGGGGCGGAATCCCAAATGCTGCCCGTTCACATACACGTCGCTATGGCTGTATATGCCGTCGAACAACACAGCGATACGCCTTCCTTTGTCCTTTTTGTCCACCCGAAACGTCTTCCGGTACCAACCGATGCCACCGGGCAAATGCCCGTTGCTTCCGCTCAACTTCGGATCGAAATTCAGCGAAATGCTCCAGTCGTGCGGCAACTGTACGTCCTGCCATCCGGTTTCCGACACTTGCATACCGGCATTTGCCCGGTCGTCGGCATTCAGGATGAACTTCCAATCGAAATCAAAATTCTCTTTTTCCCTCACACGGTCGTGGGCTGCGGCCATGCATGGCCAAACCACCGCTAACGCCAGTATCCACCGGCTCCACATGTTCTTCTTCATCATACGTTTTCAAGTTTTTCATGATTCTCGCAGCAAAGTTAGGAAAATCCCAAGCAAGGGGCTTTATCGCATGTTACCAATATTTGCCCTGAAAAAGCTTTTTAAAGCTCCATGTTACATGCGCATAAATATATGTTACACTAAAGAAAAGGATGCTACTTGCGCGAAAGTATTCGCTAACGGAGCGAAAATGCGACAGGCTGAAAATCCGTAACTTTGCTTGTCGTCATAAATAAAGGATGAGCCATGGGCTTTATCCTGCAAACTTTAAAACAAAAAACACATGAAAAGAATGATTACCCTCTTGTATGCAACGGCCCTCACGGGATGCATACCGCTCTGCGCACAGCGCACGGCCAGCGTAAGCCTCGACCCCGAAACGAAATTCCAAAAAATAGACGGATTCGGAGGCTGCGGAATGAACGGACAATGGGCTGACGTCTATACCCAAGAACAAGTGGACTTGTTGTGGGGACCGGACGGAATGGGCTATAACATCATGCGTATCCGTATCAACCCCGACGAAAGTAACTGGAAGAGTTACGTGAACGCCGTCAAATGGGCCAAGGCACACGGTGCCACAGTCTTCGCCAGCCCGTGGACACCACCCTACCGCTTCAAAGTGGGAGCCGAACAAACGTGGGGCGAGTCCTCCAACCACGGACATATCAATACAGACAGTATCGAATCATACGCCAAATGGTTGGAACGTTACCGACAGTTCATGGAAGACCAAGGGGCGGCCATAGACATCTTGTCCGTCCAAAACGAAAGCGACTACGACCCGGAAGGATACGAAGGCTGCCTCTACACCGTCGACGAAATGACTCGCATGGTGACAGCCTTACGCCAACACCTATCACCGGAATGCAAGGTCATGGCACCGGAATGCTTCGGATGGGACAGCCATAAATACAACCGGGAATTAGTAAAATCGGCTGCCATGCGCAACAGCATCGACATCTGGGGCAACCATATCTACGGCGTAAACGACATGACCTACGTGGACTACGTGCGCAGCCTGACGAAGCGCCCCATGTGGATGACTGAATATATATTCGATGAAGACAAGGTAGGTACGTGGGAAAGTGCCTGCGATTTCCAAGAACAAATAGACAGTTGCATGCGGGCCGGCTTCAGTGCCTACGTTTACTACAATATGATAAACCACATGTTCGGCGACGGGAAAGGAGGCGGTAACGCTTCGGAGTTAAGTACTTTCGCCTACGTGTTGGGGCACTATGCCCGATATGCAACCGGAATGACGCGCATCAAATCCTCATTCTCCGACAAAGGAAAAACTCCGGTCAACGGTTCGGCATACGTCAGTGAGAACGGCGACACCCTCAGTCTGTTCGTCCTCAACCGTTCTTCCGAACCTGTAAAGTTGAAAGCAAATCTCCCGTTTGAAAGCCGGCAGGTATACGCCGCTCTGACGAACGCCACACGCAATCGCTTCGTGCAAGACGTTAGTACGCAATATGCGGGAACGGCCTCACCGGAAATCGACCTACTCGGAAACGCTTTCTATACCCTGCAATTTATCCGGACGGAAGCAGAGACACCCGAACCGAGTGAACCCACCGTCATGGAAGCCTACAAGAAAACAATCGAGGTGAACCCGCTCAATCCGTACCGTTTCTGTGCCGACCCGACATCCGTCGAATATGAAGGGCGCCTCTATGTGTACGGAACGAACGATCAGCAGGAATTCGACGCGACTGGAGGCCTGACCTCCAACACTTACGGAAAGATCCGTTCCTTGGTCATGATGTCTACGGAGGATTTGGTCAACTGGACTTACCACGGCACCATAGATATGACGGCCGTCTGCGGACAATGGATGAACGCTTCGTGGGCCCCTTCTATCGTCTCCCGTGAAGAAGCCGACGGGAAAACCCATTTCTATCTATATTTCTCCAATAGCGGAGGAGGCGTAGGCGTCATTACCTCCACTTCTCCTCTGGGGCCGTGGACCGACCCGCTCGGCAAAAACCTCATTTCCGGCAGTACACCCGGACTCGGCCTTTGCAGTACACCTTTCGACCCGGGTGTCGTCATCGACAACGACGGTACGGGCTGGTTGGCCTTCGGCGGCGGAAACCCGAACGCGGAAGGAACGGAACTCATGCCGGGCAATGCCCGTATCGTACGCCTCGGTAAGGATATGATTTCGCTCGACAGTGACATCATGCCGATTCCTGCACCTTATCATTTCGAAGCCAACGAACTGAACGTAATGGGCGGAAAACTGGTCTATTCCTATTGCACCAGTTGGCGTGAACGTACGAACTGGCCTTCATACGGCGGTATCTCTGAAGCTCCTTCGGCATGCAGTATATGTTACATGGTCAGTGATACGCCGCTCGACCCCGACAGTTGGACATATAAAGGCGAATATTTAGCCAACCCCGGCACGTTCGGCTACCCGTACGGCAACAATCATTCGCATCTCCAAAAATTCGGTAATGCTTATTACCTTCTTTACCATACGCAAGGGTTGGAACAACAAATGGCTATCAACGGGGGGTATCGCAGCATAGCCATGAATAAATGTACCGTAGTGGAACGTTCGCAACGTATCAATGCCATTACGGCCTCTCCGACCGGCGTATTGCAACTCACGGCCAAACGTGTAGACCCGTTCGTCCTCCAACAAGCGGAAAACTTGTGCACAGCATCCGGAGTGAGTGCCGAAAGCTACGGGGAAACAGGCAATACCCGTATCTGTATCCCGCAATCGGGAGGTTGGACCATGGTAAAAGGCGTAGTATTCGGTACGGACGGCATCGAAAAGTTCACGGCAAACCTGCAAGGGGAAGGCACGTTGGAAATCCGCCTGGACGACATAGAAGCCGACCCCGTGGCCTCTCTCGACTTCTCCACACCGGAAGCCGCAGAAGTATCCATCGACTGTCCCACATCGATTACCGGTTCACATGACGTGTATTTCCTTTTCACGGAAACACGAGGCGAGGTGAAATTCGACACGTGGCAGTTTGACGGGAAAGGTCCCGATGCCATCACGAATACCGAAATGGAAGACAGCACTCCCCTGCGCTACGAATATTACCTCCCCAACGGTATGCGTCTTACAGAACGACCTGCCGCAGGCATGTATATCCGTAAGGCATATTACAGCGACGGAAGCGTGAAAACCGACAAAAAGTTCTCCGAGCAATAAAAAAAGAAATACGAATACAAAAATAACGGGTGCGCCGCTAACGCACCCGTTATTTTTGCACTTAAGAAACCGGAAACGGTATCCGGAAACGAACAGCTTATTTATTCCCCATCACCACAAAAGAACGGGAAAACACCACGTTATAGGTCTTGACCATCCCCTGATAGTCGAACGTTACCACGGCAGTCTCAGCATCCGGACGTGCTTGCTTGACTTCTACTTTCACGTCTTTATTATCGGAAGATGCCGACACCTTGGGCAAGCGGGAAATCTCGGAAGGAAGCACATATACGACCTCATACGTCTTATAATCGGTTATACCGTTGGCATTGGTAGAACGTACCGGAGTATTCGGCAATTCAATGGCTTTCCCATCCACCGATATGCTGACGGAAGGCACGACGGGACGGGCTATCTTCTTCCCGACCGAACTGAATCCCAAACCGGTCAGGTCGAAAAGCTCCTCTCCGGCATCGCCCTCGGCCACCAAATAGATAGCATGCTTCCGGCTCAATCCGTCCACATGAGCCGACACATCCACCGTAAACTGTGTGACAGCTTGTTCCGAACCGGCAGGCACTTGGATTTCTCCAATCTTCTTGCCTTTCCACGTAGCGTTGTCCCAAGGCCCATCCATCCACACGTTTACCTTGAAAGCCTTGGATGTTTTCGGGGTCAGGAAAAGATTGAAAGCGGTCTGATTGCCTTTTTTCGTACCCTCGAAAGCTTTCAGACCTAATTGGTCCTTTTTCAAACCTCCGAAACCAAAATATTTATATCCGATGATATTCCCGTTTTTCACACCAGTAATCGGAGCATGGTTGTCCCAAATGTCCCAAGCATCTTGCTGAAGCCGTATGTCCGACAGGTAGCAGGCGATACCGGCGGAATAGTATTGGTAAGGATCAAGCCCGAAGATGTGGAAACCTTCCGACGTGACTTCTGCCCCTTTGTACTCATTGCCCTGCTTGTCCTTGGCTGTCCAAATGCGGTTCTTGGCATAGGGGTCGTAAGCCCGGATGGAGACTTTGCCCCCTTTGGCCACCGGCTTCTCATCCCACTCCACCTGAATCGGGGCAACCATGGCCTGACGCGCAAAACCGAATCCGCGCGGCGGACGGTGATAGAACACGTACCACTGTCCGTTGATTTGTTCGATACTCCCGTGGGTATTATGCCCGGCGTTGGTGGTCTGTAAGCCTGAACCGTCTTGGTTCAATACCGGAGCACGCGAATCGACCAGCACTCCGCCGCTTTTCCAAGGCCCTAACGGGGTATCGGCGTAAGCATAACGCAAAGTAGAATTAGAGTTTCCCAATCCATAATCCGGGCCTGAATAACCGCTGTAAATCGTCACATACTTGTTCCCCACCTTGCGGATGGAAGAAGCCTCGAAGAAGTTGAACGCTTTGGGATCCTGTCCTTCAAAGAGGCACGGATACTCAGTACCTTCCGGATCACGGATGCCCCCCTGCGGTGTCCCGGCCGGCATGAAATACGGTATCAGTTCCGTGCCCGGACGGACGGAATACATCGTATTAGGATCGAGTTGGGCCGCAGACGAACGCTGGAAACCCCAGTAACCGTACGCCCTGAAACCAATATCGTAATCTGGATCGTTCTTGTCGGTAATCTGCTCCACATAAATCGAGGGGTCGAAACCCAAGATGCTGCCCGGCAGGGTTTTCGTGCCATCGGCATTCAGATTCACGGGCGTAAAAGGCCCGTCGGGACGACTCCCTTTGGCTACCATCGCTTCACGGTTCCTCCCACGGCTATGCGGATACAAATAATATTCTTTCGTCCCGTCCCGGCGGCGTACTTCCACCAAATCGGGCGCATACATCACGTCCCACTGTCCTTCGATGGGATAAGTGAAGATAGGGCCTTCATCGCGCCAACTCGACAAATCCTCTACGGGTGCCGACCACATCCGGATATCAGGCCCGCAATAGCTCGTCATCCGCAAATCGTGGGAACCGATGATGTAAGCACGGTATTTCCCGGGGTTGTCCGGATCTTCAAACACACGCGGCTCGCCGTCCGGCAAGTGTTCCCACAAGGGGAGATAAGGATTTCCGGCACCATGGAACACGTACTCCGCCTGTTGCGGCTGCTCCGCCGCCGTCAGTCCGCACGTGACGGAAGAGAAAGCCGCTGCAAACAAGCAGGTAGCCACTCCCCCACTTTTAAAAATCATCTTCATTTTTTCCATTTCTTCTATTTTGTTTTTTCGTTTAAGGGAAAGAGACAGAACGACATCCACAGTCGTCCCTTCCCTTTCCCGTCGGATTTATTTTTTCAGTATTTTCTCTACTTTCACCGTTCCGTCTGTCAAGTGGCTGCGACGGATGATGACACCCTTCGACACGTCGCCTGGACGAATTCTGCGTCCGGCCACGTCGAAATACTCTTCATATTTCACAGTAGCCGGGCTATCCACTGACAGGATCCCATCGGCCACTCCCTCATCGTACGTGATTCCCTCGAAAGCAATGTCGTCGATGAGGAAATTATTCGTAGAAGCAGCCAAGCCCCATACGAACTGCGTGGCTCCTTGCAGAAATTCTCCCCCTTCGTCGGTGGTAGAAGTTCCGAGTTTCCAATTCTCTCCATCGGTGGAGTACTCTATTTTCAAGGTAACCTTGGAAGCTCCCGAAACAGAAGCCCGATACCAGATGCTTTTCCCCGAAATAGCCTGTAAAGATACGCTCGCGCTGTTGAACATGTTTAATTGTTTGGAAGCCGTGGACTTGTAAATGCGGAAATCGGTAACCGTACCGTGATTATACACATTCATATAATAACCAGCCATGATACCCGGAGTATAACCTTGACTGGCGTTCCCTATCGTGAGCGTATCACCACGGAGAATAACCCCGTTCTTGTAATCGCCTGATGAAGTCAAGATTTGACGCCACATCACACTGTAATCCGTGCTCTTTCGCGTAAACTTATCCAAATTCAAGACACCTGTACCGTTGGCACTCGGTGCGGAATACGCCCGCAACATCTTGCTTGCCCGGCTTTCTGTATCCGTATATTTCGACACGCCCGCAGTACAAAGGTTACCAGTGCCACGGGTAATCCCTTCGGCCGGCGGGTTGGAAGCTCCGGAAGAGACAGCATCGTCCTCGAAATCATAGAAAGTGGAATACGTTCCCGGTGTCACACTTCCTTTCAGGTTCACCGTACGTACATCCAAATAAGATGTAGCGATGGTAATCGCATCCTCATAGTCATCGACAGCCATCTCCGGCTTCAAACGGACGAATACGCGCACCGTACCGTTCACGTCTGCCAAACGTTCAGCCCCAATGACCAATGCATCGGTATATTCACCCAAGGAATCGAGTGAAAGTTCAAAAGCCCGGCCTGCCATGGAGAGGCTCACGTCCTCCAACAAATCCGTTCCGCTGATATCCAAACTGCGGATGACCGCATTTGTCCCCCCATAAGTCATGTTGATGTCTTCCATATCGGTCTGGGACACCATAAGCCCGGTATTATAAAACCTTATATCGTCCACCGTCATAGATGCTTCCCAACAAAGGCGCGTTTCACCGGATGCGAAAGTGGCATCTTCGACAGAAATCATATTCTGCCACTGTTTGCCGTCCGTAGAACCGTCAAAGTACAATTTTGTACCATGCAGAGTTGCACGGAAATAGGCCATTCCATCGGCCTTATCACCTTCACCCAACGTCCTTCCGAGTTTCAGAATACCATTCTCGTCTTTTTCCATCATAGCTACAGAAACCTTGTCTCCTTGCGTACGGAACAAGTAACCACCGCGAAGCAACATGCCCGCATCGCCTTCCAACTGATGCCAAGACACGCTGTAATCCACCGCATCACGAGGGAACAAGTCCAATATAGCCTGCCCCATTCCGTCAGAACCGGCGGCATAAGCATGCAGAGCTTGGTTTCCTTCCTGAGTCACCACACCGGCTTCACCTCCTGCCAGAGTCAACATGGACGCAGCAGGCTCCGTAGCCGAAGTGCCGGCCTCGTCATCTTCAAAGTCATAGACGTAGGCATTGCCACGGTCTATTTTAATGCAGTCTATCAGCACGTTCGCAGCTGCCGTCGCAAATTTCAATTCCACTTCGTTTGTCCCGGCATTCAATTCCGTCTCTACGGACGTTTCGGCCCAAGCATCACCCGTAGAACGCAAATTCAGGAACTGCCGTTTGCCGTTCACGTTCATCTGCAAGCGCAAGCTGCCGCTCGGCAGCAGGTAACGGACAGTGATGGCATAGGTTCCCTTCCGCAGCACAGTCACGGTATCACGAATGGAGGCCGAACGGCTTGTTCCCATCTCCACGTATCCCTGACCTTGGTAACCAGGACGGCCGTTATAATAACCGTTAGTACGGCATGCCCCGATATCCTTGTAGTCAAAAAACTCAGCTTCATATTGCAAAGTCCCGGTGTAAACGGAAGGAATCTCAGGTACTTCTATCCGAGCCTTCGTCCACTCCGTCTGGCGGTCGGTGGCTTCACCTTTGCCTTTAACCGTGATTTCCACCGGCCCGTTGTGAGCCACCACCAAGGTCAGCACCCCATCCTTCCATATCTGTTTTATTTCGCTGGCCCGATGGGCTGCACGGTCGAACCAAGTCACCACAGGTTCTTCCACGATACCGTAGATGCGCACCGTGTCTTCAACGTTTTCAGCTTCTGTCAGGTTGTTGTCATCGGACAAACGATAATTGCTCATATAAAGCATCACGCTGTCCGGATATTCCTTCATTACAGCCATGGCATACGGAGAAAAGTCCAACGAAATACTGTCCGCCGTATTATATAAGAAAGGTATGACCCCGGAAGCACGGCGCGCAGAAGTATAACGCGTACGCACACCATTGGTTATTTTGTCTTCATATTGGTACGGATTGTACGTCATCCATGTGTTCTCGGCATGGGCGGCATAAATATCACCTGTGTATTCCTGCGGGAACAACTCATTGAGTTCAGCTACTTTGGCAGCCTCATTCGGCCAACGGGTATTGTATTCCGAAACTTTCACGACCTGAAGTTTTTTAGCCGTATCATCCAGCAAATCATAAACTTGCGGAATCGTAGGATAGCGTCCGGAAACCTTCATCCACCATTTGTTTTCCAACCACGAATTATTATAAACTCCATCTGCACGGTCACGGTCGCAATCCGGACGGTAAAGCCCGTCAAACAAAGTGGCCGGTGTCAAATAGCTGTCAAAAGTCCCGTCGTTTATATCATTCTGCAAACAAATCTTGGTACGGTCGATAACCTCTTCACGGCTGAGGATACGCACCGTTCCATCCAACACCTTACGGAATTCATCCATCTGAATGTTGACATATTGCGGAAACCAATCCCAATTACGGCGAGTGTATCCGTCGGGAGTCACAGAAGTACCGACTTCACGCGACACATCCGTCCATATCAATTCCGGTCCGTCTATCACCGTCTGCCCCGTCAGCATAACGTGTTCCATGATAGGAACCGCACCGGCTGCTTTCACGAAAGGATAGACATCGCCGTCGTTTTCCGTGGCATCATTCCCGTCGCTCGGCGACCATCCGCAATCATCGAAGCGGATGCCATAATTCCCGGCATAGCCACCCAGATAAGCCCCGAGGCAATTACTCTCGATGTCGAAGAAACCATTCTGCATCGTGTACTTCTCGCAACAGATGAAGTGCTCGGGATGTTCCGTCAACAGGCGGTTCACTTCAGGGTTTCGCTTCATATAAGCTATGGGCATCATGTCGGCCGAATAATATGCCTGGGTAAAGCTTACCACAAGATAACCTCCATAACGGTGGCATATCTTCAAAATGTCGCCGAACAACGAAAGGCGCTCCAAAAAGGAAGGCGTACCCTCCTCGCCGAATCCCCAGAACTGCTCTGCAAAGTTCCAACCGAGGAAGTTCGGATATTTGCGGAAATAATCCTCATACACCGAAAGGTCATGATCGGAAAAACGGCTGTGACCACCGCTGGCACATTGCACGATAGCCCACGCACGCTTTTGTGCACAAGCCTTCAGCCAAGAGCCTGCCACGGCATAACCATCCGCACACACATTGTCGGAAGCCGACAATGAAATGTTGAACACCACGTACGGAAGGATGTCTTCGGGCACCATTTCAATGATGCGCTCAGGATCCGGATAGTTCCACGTGTCAATATGCACAAGCAACATGGGACGCTCCGGCGATATGGGACGTCTCAACGGGACATCGGCCAACACCTCCATACTTACCACGAACATTACCACAAACGCCATAGCCGAAAGCCATGCCTGTTTGCACTCCAAAAACATTTTTTTCATATACAAATCTATTTAAATAATTCTATATCACCAATTATCCGTACGGAAAGGAGCAGCCAACAACCCGTCTTTATTGCACAAATTGGCATCCGAAGGATTGTCGCTCCACGCATACCGCACGGCTACAGGGTGCTTCACGTCCTTACTGCTCACTATGACCTTGTTTCCTCTAATCACGGCATCCGCCCATACGAACTTCCGGTCTTCACCGGCCACGGCAAAGTGTTTCAAGCCGCCTCCACGGCTTGCCAGTCCGCGCCCCACCTCAGTAAAAGAGATTACGACACGGTCGCCATCCACCTCCATACCTTTATATATAGGACCGGAACAGACCACTTTCTCCCCGTAAATCAATTTGCGCGCCCCGAGAAACAACCGTTGCGCCACACTTTTCTTATCCAACGGATGAATGTCGTTCCATTCACCCACATCGTAGGTTACGGCCAAAGCCGTATGGGAAACCTCCGAAGCCGCTTGTAATTGCGCCTCCCGCAAACGCGCCCAACCGCTATCCGTAGGACGGTCGTACTTCTTCATATAATTGGGCAACTGCACCAAGAGAAAAGGCATGTCCGGCATCTGCCATGATTCGCGCCAATCCGCTATCAGGGATTTCAGCAACGGCGCGTATTCCCCTGCCCGTCCGGCATTGTTCTCGCCTTGGTACCAAATGGCTCCCCGCACTTTCCAGTCCCGGATGGGATAAATCATACCGTTATACAGTCCTGAGCCCACCATTTTTTGCTGCCGAAGACGTTCAACGTATTCTTCCACACCGGTCCGGTCGAAGCCTGTTTTATACTTCCAAGTACCGCAGAGCGACACGGAGTCCTCATCTCCTCTTATCACGTAGGGCTTGTCCGGCACGATTTCCCCATGGCCGTTCATCGCCGTAAGTTTCAGCGTCACGTTATTCTTGCCCTGCACCAACACACCGGCCGGGATGTCATATTTGCGTGGAGGACCGAAATATGAGGTGGTGCCCACCAAACGCCCATTCACGAACACAGAATCACCGTCGGCCATACGTCCCATATAAATCCGTGCGTGCCGCCCCACCATGGAAGAAGGCAAATCGAAAGTCTTGCGGTACCATACGGAACCTTTCGTCCGGATACCGCGCTCATCCCACGTACCCGGCACTTCCGTCTCAGCCCAATCCGAATCATCGAAATCTTTTTGATTCCATCTGCCGGAACCTTTATCCTGACGGGATTCCTTCACTTTGCGCACAGCCTCTTCGTCCACCAAGAGACGCGGAAAATCTTTCAGACGCTCCTGACTGATCCACGACTCGATATCCGTACCTCCCTTGCTTGCCACCAACATGCCCACGGGCACATGGTAGCGGTTCCACACTTCCGTGGCGAAAAAATAAGCCAGTGAAGTCCAGTTCATGACTTCGGATGCAGTAGCCGAATGCCACACGGCATCTCCGGCAATTTCTTCCCTTACACCATCCGTCACATCCTGCGAAGGCACTTTATAGTGACGTATCATATGATTATTCGACACCGGTATCTCCGGAAACTTCTCCACCAGACGTTCGATAGGTGTCTCCTGATTCGACTGCCCTCCGCAGAGATAGACATCTCCCACGAGTACGTCGCGTATCACCTTTTCATTCACTTCCATCAGAAACGGTCCTCCGGGCTGTTGCGGAGGCAACATGACGTGCCATTTCCCCGTCCCGTCGGCTTCTGTATAATAAGGTGTATCTCGGAAACGCACCGTGACTTTCTCACCAGGATCCGCCCACCCCCAAATTTTCAACTCGGTTTCCCGTTGAAGCACCATCCGGTCGCCTACCAATTTAGGCAGCCTGACCGCCGCCCATCCTTCGCCGCCTCCTACCAAACCGGCGAGGAACAAAAGCACCGGACTCACTTTTTTTAGACAAAAGAGCAAAAGAACAAATTTTGTTGTCGTAACTTTCTTCTGTCCTTCTGTTCTTCTGTCTAAAACAATAGGCTTCGGCTCATATCGGCCATTTTTTTCAACTAAAATATCCATTGCACTATAATGTTAAAACCATATCGCTTATCGTAGCCTGTTTTTAATGATTCAAAGATACACCTTCTATGCCTACTCGATTTTACGTCGTGTAACACATTTGTTTGCTCATGTTTCGTTTGCAAAAAAAAATGCCGTAAGGTTTCATAATATAAAATATCCGCTACATATTCAAAAACGAAAAAAGAAAGAATATCCTAACTTTGCCATAGAGACAATCATAAAAGTGGAAATAGGTTTCATAATATAATGATTAGGTTAATGTTGGTTTTTCAGGTAGCTTTGTGTGAAGGTATCAGGATATTCAGGAGTTTCATAATTGGAAATTAGGTTAATGATTGGTTCTTAGGTGGTAGGATTGTTTAAGAGAAAAAGGATTGTTTTTGCAGGAAACCCTAAGCCGGATGTTACCCGGCTCACAAAAAAACAGCAGACGGTCACACCCGCCTGCTGTTTTTTATTTATCGCGTTTCCGCTGAAAAGTCGTGTCCTGCCACGTCTACTTCTTTGCCGTCATCAGCCTTACCTCATACACGCGAGGAGTGGCTTTCTTCTCCGAAGGAGTGATTTTGACGGTCAGAACGTCCTTCCCGTCCATCTCGTCCGGCAAATCGAAATACGCCGTTTTCATCCCTCGTCCATCCACCGGACTTAGCATACCGACCGTACGTTCTTCTACCATAACCAAAGCGTCCGTATCAGCCATACCCCCCTCGTACTCCACACGCAAACGGGACACATCACGTCCATTCGTTTTCATGCGGTACGAGAACCAACCCTTTCCGGTAGCGTCACGCCAATGGCGGTCGTTGTGGCTTCCGTTACGTGACTGCTCCGACCTGATGAAATGATCGCTCTCCGGCTGCTGTTCCCCACAGATAACCTTATCCGCAGTAGCAGCCTCCAGTTCGTTCTTCTCCCGTTCCGAACGAGCCAAAGCCTCCTGCTGGGCTTTCAGCTTATCGGGAGAAATCACCGGCCAATACACCATGTAACGGCATTCATACAGGCAATTGAACGGCTCTAACGTCATTCCTTCATAACGTTCGGGATACACCCCACGAAGTTTGAACTCCAACGGCTTTCCTTCCACCTTCTCGATATGGGATAAAAGGTCGTCTTTGTCACCTACAATGACCGGCATATCCTGCAAAGGCCACTGCGGACCGGAAGCCACATGTCCTCCACGGCTATCATCAGCAAACAGACCTACCTGCTCCTGTTTCCCCATGCGCGAAGCCAACACTATTGGGCCGTACATAAAAGAATAGTTATCCGAACCATCGGGCAGAGCGGCCACACGCAAAGACATCGGCAACGTCAGCCGCACTTCGTCTCCATCGGCCCATTTGCGGCTTACCGTCACATAACCGTCGGATACCGACACGGGTTGAGCCGTCCCGTTCACCGTCAGTTCCATCTGGGAAACGTCCGTCCACTCCGGCACACGGAACTTCACCGTGAACTCTTTCGCCCTGCCGCACGACAGGCGAAGGGTGGTAGCCTCTTCATAAGGGAAACCCGTGAATTGCTCCACGCGTACCTTCCCCCACTGCAACACCGAAGGAATAAACAGGTTGACATACAGTTCATCCTCGCTGTGACCGTAAATCATCTCTCCGTATTTGGCATGGTTTTCCATTCCGGAGCCCACACAGCACCAGAAACTCGTCTGCGGTTGGGAATATACCCGATAATGCCCCGAACGCATCGGCGTAAAATATACGAAACCTCCCTGCACCGGATTTATGGTAGACAAAATGTGATTGTACAACGCCCGTTCGTAATAGTCCATATAATGTACGTCCGCGCTGGTCTGGTACAACATTTTGGTCAGCCGCAGCATATTATAAGTATTACAGGTCTCCGGCCCCTGTTCGCTCGTCAGCATACTGGAGAAATCCTCCGAAGGATGAAAATGCTCACGCACACTGTTTCCACCGATAGAGATGCTGCGCCGCTCCACCACCGTTTCCCAAAAGAAACGTGCCGCATCATCCCAAGCCCGGTCTCCTTCCAAATCCGCTATGCGCTTATAGCCGATGACTTTCGGGATTTGAGTATTGGCATGTTTGCCTGTCAGTCGGTCTTCGTGCTTCAACAAAGGGTCGAGAATCTCACGGTGTGAAAAACGGTGGGCCAGTTGCAAATAGCTGTCCTTTCCCGTCAGGTCGGCCACATCGGCAAACACTTCGTTCAATCCCCCGTGCTCGCTGCGCAACATGTCCTGTATCTGTTCGTCGCTCAAGTCTTTCGTCATATTCATCATCCAGTCGGTCAACTTTACCAACATGTCACGCGCCTCCTTACTTCCCGCCAAAAGGTAAGCATCCCGCAAACCGGCATAAGTCTTATGGATATTGTACAACGGTACCCATCCTCCATTCAGTCCGAAAGAGGAAGCTTGGATGTCCCCTTTAGACACAGCTTCCCATATTTTACGTCCGTTCGGTGCGCCACACAAGTAACCGTCACCGGCAGCGTCTTGGGCACGTTTCAATTCGGACAACATGTAGTCCAACCTCTGTTTGATTTCTTCGTCTCCGGTGGCGGCATACATATAGGAAAGCGCCGAAACGTAATGTCCCCCGATATGACCGTCCAGACCCGTATTTTCCCAGTTGGTATAATTATCAGCCTTCGGTTCTAATCCTGCACCTTTCAAATAAGGCGCCAAAAGACGGTCGGGATCCAACCCGAGTAAATAACGGACGTCCAAATCCTCCGCATGCTTGAACGGACTTTGCGTCAATCTAACGTCGTTCAACGGGAAAGTCTCCACTTTCACCGGAATCCGGGCATTCGCCGAGACCCATACAAGCAACAGCGATGCCGAACATAATGATCTTAATACATTCATATATACTTCCTATTAATATTGGATTTTACAGCGTTAATTTATAAGAATATAGCTTTTCACGCACGAATATACGACTTTTTCGGAAATATTTCAAAAAGTCGGTAATATTCCTTGCACTTCCACTTCAGCTAAAGCCGGACATTTTCTTTGCGGACCGTCTGGAAAAGAAAAACGGATAAAACGAGCCTTCACCGGTCTTTTCCAAGCCGATTTCCACCAAGCATCTTCCCATTCCCCGACCGACGGCATGATTTCCCAATTCACTTGATCTGCCGACAACTCCACTTTGAACGTCCCGACATAATGCTCTGCAAAAAGGACGCTCACGCCATACAAATCCAACGTACGCTCTACGTCTAATGTCAAATAAGGAGCCGCATCGCTTTCTTTCGGTTTCCAATAAGTGGAATTATTTCCATCGGTAGCCCTACCCGGAGAATACCCTTCGGCCGAAGTACTGGCAAAAGTAGGACTATTCGGGCCGTAAGTCTGTAGTTCAGGCTTCACACGATGGGTAGCAAAGCGTACATACGGGCGCGAAAGAACCTGGACGGACTTGCCTTCTTCATACTCCGGCGCACCTGTAAATTCCAGTTGCACACGCCCGGATTCCAATCCGGACAAGGATGCCTCCACTACCGTATGTCCGGCATAATAGGCCCGCAAGGCCATGGCTGCCTTACCGTCTGCAATCCGTATGTCGCTATCGGCAGAAAAAGTGATGGAACGCCCCGTCGGGAACTCTCCCGGCCCCGAAAGCACGGAAAGTGTGACATCCGGACTATTACTTAACTCACGCCCGTCTCGGTCCAACACCGTAACCACTAATTGCACATCATCCGTACCATCGGCCAAAATGCCTGTTGTTTTCGAAGCTTCCAGACGGAGACGTGCGGGTACTCCTTCTTGCGGCCACGCAGGAGGCGCCTCATGTCCATATTCATTGCGATACCAATACCATGCACGCTTGGGAAGGCGAAAATAATCCACGATACCCATCCGCGCCATGTTTTCTCCGAAAATACTACCATGGTCGAACCCGCACCAAATCGCCTGTCCGCTTCTCCACTCACGGCCTTTCCAACCTTCGTCCCGGCCCAAATCGCCCCAACCGGCCATATATTTACCGGGCCGCCCGGCGGTCGTACTACCGTACTCCGTCACCACGCTGGGAATGCCGGGCTGTTGGAAGTCTGCGATGTTCGCTCCGTCACCATTATATCCGGCCACATCCCCAATCCCGTCTATACGGTCTTTTCCCAACGGCCGTTGGGCCCCTCCCACGGCGGCCTTGCGCGTAGGGTCAAGCCGATGCGCAGTGTCTACCATCTTTTTCAAGAGCGACTTAACTCCCGGAATGGTCTTCCCGTCGGTAAAGAAAGGTTCGTTACACATGCTCCATACGAACACAGAAGGGTGATTGCGGTGAATGCGTATCATCTCTTCCAACTGCCTGAGCACATTCCGCTCAAATCCCTCGATGTCTTGTTCCTTCACGGGATAAGCACTGGCCGTCCAACCGCCATCCACTTTCGGACCGGCCGTACCCCAAAACGAGACTTCAGACCAAAAGAGCATGCCCTCACGGTCACAAGCGTCCGAGAAAGCCGGAGCATGGGGATAATGGCTACCGCGAATCATGTCAAAACCGACTTCCTTCATCATCCGTACGTCGCGGCGCATGGCTTCCTCAGTGACAGCGTCTCCCCATCCAGCATGATCCTGATGTACATTCGCCCCCCGGAAAAAGAAATGCTTCCCGTTCAAGAAGAAACCTTTGTCGGCCGTCCACTCAAACCAACGGAAACCGAACGTCACTTCTTCACTATCCACCAATTTACGCCCTTTGTACAGGCTACACACCACCGAATACAGATGAGGATGCGACGGATGCCACAAAGCCACGCCCTCTATTTCATCGGTCGTCAGGTCGAAGTGCGCCAGACTTTGCGCTTCCACGCGCCGGAGGGCCTTTCGTTCAGCCACGACGCGCCGGTTCTCATCCAATACCTGTACTCTCAATTCGTATGGTCCTCCCTCGTCCGCCATATTGCGCACATCGGTCTGTACACGTACCGATGACGAACGTCCCTTATGCGCGGCCAAGGTAGGTGTCGTCACAAACGTACCATACCAATCAATATGCACGGAGGGCTTCTTCACCAAACGCACGTTGCGGTAGATGCCTCCACTGAACACATGTTCGCCGCCGCGCGGAGCCACGTCGCCCCGCCACAGATTGTTTACCCTTACGGCAATGTTGTTCTTTCCCTCTTTCACGTAGGGCGTGAGGCGTACATTGAAACCGGTGTAACCTCCTTCGTGCGTGCCGGCCAAACGACCGTTCATATAGACTTCCGCCACTTGGAATACGCCATCGAACTCTAAAAAGATCTCTCGTCTCAAGTCTCTCTTATCCAACACCACGGTCCTACGATACCAACCGTAACCGGTATAGAAATCCTTCCACATGAAATAAGGTATGCTGAACGAATGAGGCAGTCCGATATGCTCCCATGCCGAATCGTCATAATCAGTCCGTTCCGCCCCCGGATGGTCGCCCCGTTGGTATGTCCATTCACGGTTCAGATTCACCACCTCCCGGCCATCCGTATTCATGGCCTGCACTCCCCAAACGACCCCACAAAGCCAACACCACCCTATCCATATTGCTTTTTTCATCCCTACACTTTATTATATGAATATAAAAGTACATAAAGGTTTCGCCTCATAAAAAAATAAGTTCCTCATAGCCAAGCATTTGAAAAAGTTCGCCAAACTGCATTTCATTCTCCTGAGATTGATTTATCATTCGGCTGAGAACGATTTTTCAATCTCAGGCGAATGAAAAATCAATCTCAGGACACTCATCCGGCACAGACAAACCTTTTACAAACAAACATCCATTCCGTACCTTATCCGGCACGGAATTTATAAGTTTTTCCGGGCCGGGTCTGCACATCATATTCATACACTTCGGGCACGGACACTTGCGGACGGTCTTTCAACTCGGAAGAGAACAAGGGTTCTTTGATGTCGGCCGGTGCCAACATTTCGTTAGGACATGCGCCTGATGCCTTCCGCAAACCCTTACCCTTCAAAGGCACATAGGAACGCAGGCGAAGCGTGCCGCCCACGGTGGAACGTACGGTAGCCTCAGACAGACGGCCATCCGCCCACTCCATATCCACTTCGTAACCTCCACGTGCCCGCAAACCTTTCACGCTGCCTTCTTTCCACACATCGGGCAAGGCCGGTAACAGATGCACCGCCCCGTCGTGGCTTTGCAACAGCATTTCGGCAATGCCGGCAGCCGCTCCGAAGTTTCCGTCGATTTGGAAAGGTGGATGGGCATCGAACATATTGGGATAGGTGCGCCCTTCGGGATATTCATTCGCTACGGCATCACTGGGCAGCAACTGAAGCATGTTGCTTATCAAACGATAGGCATGATTACCGTCCAACATGCGTGCCCAGAAGTTGATTTTCCAACCGATGCTCCACCCGGTAGCCTTGTCTCCACGCTGTTCCAATGTGGTACGGGCAGCCCGAAAAAGTTCGGGGTGCAAGAACGGAGAAACCTGATTACTGGGATAAAGGCCGTAAAGATGGGAAATATGGCGATGCTCATCCTTCGGGTCATCCACATCCTGAAGCCATTCTTGCAACTGGCCGTGCCGCCCGACTTGCATGGGAGGCAGCTTGTCGAGCATCTGCGCCAGAGAATCGCGAAAAGCGGCATCATCGCCCACAATCTCAGAAGCCAGCAATGTGTTGCGTAGGGCATCGAACACGATTTGGTTGTCCATGGTGCAACCTGCCGTGACCGGACCGTGCTCGGGCGACACTGAAGGAGCCACCACCCACCACTTGTAGGAAGGATGTTCGACGAGGAAATCCAAAAAGAAACGGGCCGTACCTTTCAATACCGGATAATAGGCTTTCAGGAAATCTTTATCCGCAGTGAACAGGTAGTGTTGCCACAGATGCTGGGCCAACCATGCACCTCCGCTCGGCCACATACCAGCCGCCGCAAAATCCACCACGCCGCAGATACGCCAAAGGTCGGTGTTATGGTGAGCCACCCAGCCCCCGCAACCATACATTTCACGCGCCGTTTTCGCTCCTGTCACGGACAAGTCTTCCAACATGGAGAACAAAGGCTGGTGCATCTCACTCAAGTTAGCCACTTCGGCTAGCCAGTAGTTCATCTCGGTATTGATATTGATGGTATATTTGCTGTCCCAAGGGGCATTCGTACTGCGATTCCAGATGCCTTGCAGATTGGCAGGTTGTCCACCGGGCTGTGAGGAGGAAATCAACAAATAACGGCCGTATTGGAACAAAAGGGTAGCCAACGACGGGTCGTTTCCTTGACAGAAGTCCCGGATACGCAACGTCGTCTCTTTCGACGCAGCTGCCGTCTCACCCAAGTCCAACTGCACCCGCCCGAATAACTTTCGGTAATAAGCCACATGGTTTTCCAAAGCTTTTTTATAAGGTATCTGGACGGCACGCTGTAAACAACGGTCGGCACGGACAGCCGCATCCCCGCTCACATCGTGATAGTTCACGTAATTCGTAGCAGCCGACAGATAAAGCGTGGCTTCCGTGGCACCAGTCACCTTCAAATTTTTTCCCTCGGTGATCGTCTGGCCGTCACTGACCACTTTCACACGGCACTCGGCACGCAAAGCAGCCTTTACGCCTTCTTGGTCTTTTCCCTCACAAGTGATGGTAAGCAGGTCACCCTCGACATTGACTTCGTGCTTCAAAGGAGCATCGTAGCCCACCGTGAAAGCCAAAGCTCCGGCTTTGTCGGCCTGCAGGCGCACCACAATCACGCTGTCCGTGAAAGAGGCAAACACCCTGCGGGTATAAGTCACGCCATCCACCTTGTAACGGGTGGTAGCCGTGGCATCCTCTATGTTCAAATCGCGGTAAAAGTCCGTAGCCTCTTCATGTCCCGGGAAATCCAAGAAAAGACTTCCCATAGTCAGATAACTCATACCGTCCTTGCGTGCCAAGAAATTGGCATCAACCAATCGTTGGGCTTCGCGTGTCTTTCCCTGAAATATCAGATTCCGCACCACTGGCAAGACGTACAGCGCGTTCGTGTTATTATTGTCGTAAGGGCCACCTGCCCAGAACGTCTCTTCGTTCAACTGCAATTCTTCGCGTCCCGTGCCGCCATACACCATAGCTCCCAATCTGGAATTACCCACGGGCAAAGCCTCCGTCCAATCCTTAGCAGGCTTGCTGTACCAGAGTTTCAGTTCTCCGGCCCATGCCATACACACCCAGAACAAGAACAATATTCCCAATAGATTCTTTTTCATCGTACTTGATTTTTCAATATTTCCTAACCTCTTGCAAAGATATATAAATAAGTGTTTTTAGCCCTAAAATACAGAAAAAATTCCCAACCCTTTTTATCTTCTAATGTTACCGTCGCGAGATTTACTTCTCCCCCAACGAATAACGCTTGCAGAAATTCCATATTTCCTCCGTCGTCATGACACTGGCCGGGTCGTTGGAATGCCAATGTCCTTTGCCCTCTATCGAAATGAGCACGACCTCCACACCGTCTTTTCCACCAGTATATCGGGTATAATCGGCCACAGAGTTCGGCTTATCGGAGGGATAAGGCTTAATGACCTCCGGAGTCATGTTACAACCGTCAAAAGCAGCCCACTTTTTCACGTAATCCGGTATACTTCCGTACCCTCCATCCGGATGATTGGCATCTCCATTATAATATACCACATTATCGGCTGTACCATGCGTATGGATGACGGGTACGGCACGTCCGCCGGAAGGATTACGGTAGTCTACGGGAATACCGCTCACCGGACCGAAGGCCGCAATCTTATCACTCATCCGTGCCATAGCATGATATGTCATCATACCGCCCATGGAAAAGCCGGACAGGTACACCCGGTTACGGTCGATATGGTAACGATTGTACATCGTGTCGATAATCGTCTCCAAAAACTTTATATCCGTATCGCCGGATATGTCCCAAGCCTTGTTGACTCCATTGGGATAGACCACCACGAACTTGGCCGTATCAGCCACGGCCTCCCAATTTGCCTGCCCTTTCTGATAGTTGGCATCCTGGTTCAGTCCGTGCAGTGAAATGACTAAAGGCGGATTGTAAGGCAGCCCTTCGGGAGCGTATGTAATCATGTTACGGGTCGTGTCGCCTACCTTGATGCTCTCTTGCGCGTTCGCCTGCTGTCCCCATGCCCAAGCACAGAGCAGGCAAGTTCCTAAAAGTTTGTTCATTTGCATATAGTTCCAATTTTTAACGGCTATTCTTCCCTAAAAGGAATAACATTTTCTCGGCATAACGCCGTCCCAACTCACGGTAGCCGGCCGCATCGAAATGCAACGAATCCGTAGCGCACGTACATCCGGCAGAGGATACCACATCCGCTGTCGGAATCACTTGCGGAAGCGTCCGGATGATATTATTCATCGAAGCGCACACACCGCCTTGGTCGGCATGCACTACTTCCCCCGCCAATAAAGGTACGTCCTTCGCCTTGAGTCCGAGGTCTTTCAACAGACTTTCATAGACCATCTTCACCTTCTCCGGCCATGCCTTATCGCCGGTATTGGATTCGCCCTGATGAACCAAGATGCCTTTTATCACGCCATCCTTTTGAGCCAACCGTGCTATTTCCACAAGGTGCTCATACGGATTATTGGCGTATGCCTTCAACGGCGCTTTCATCCAGTCCGGTGCACGATGAGCCACATAACCGGATATGCTGTCTTTCATAAACGTCTCGATATGGCAACCGCCAATGGCCACGTTGATGACTCCGACACGGACATTTTTCGGCAAAGTGGCCACCAATGTACGCCCGAAATAATCCACCGGAGTAAGTCCCGTATTGGCACGGCAAAGCGGCGGTACGGCCGTATACCAATGTCCCTTCTCGCGTTTCCGTCCGGCATCGTCCACCGCAGCCATCATGCGGAAACGTTCGTCCACTCCGTTCATATCCCGGATTTCGGCACGTGCATTCCCCTCCATGTTCGACTGTCCAAAACAGAGGAAGACATAAAAATCCGGATCGGGTTTTCCGCCATCCTTTTGCGCCCATCCTCCCACGGAAACGCACATCATACAAATACCTAATATTATCTTTTTCATCGTTCTGTTTCTTTTTCTGCCATGTTATTCTTCAATCTCACTAACTTTTTGCATAAATCGCTCCCGCTCAGCAGAGGCAAGCAAGCTTTCCTCTGCGCTCGCTTAATCGCGATTTTCACTTTTCGGCTTTTTCATACCGGAAATAGTCTACATCCACGTAACCTCCAGCCGACTTCGTAGCATAATTGAATATCCCGAACTTCGTACCCATAAAAAGCTTCCGGTAATCGAAAAGCATTCTGAAATCCGAACCGATCTTCGTCCAATCCTTGCCGTCCATGCTGTAATAAAACTCTGCTATATCCCGTTTCAAACGGAAATCCGCATCGACACGCAGATACACTTTCTTTGTACGGGGAAGCTTCACTCGGGCGCATTCTTTACGTTCTACCCCATTGACTTTCTTCTCCTTATCCGTCAACGAAACGACTTCCTCACTCATCACCAAGAACAAATCTTTCCCTTCTTTCTCTACCGTAAGAATACCGGAGTGTCCGTTGAATGCAGCCAAACCGGCACGGTCGCCGTCCTTCATTCCACCGACCTCCAATGCAAGACTTCCACTACATTCCGGCCCTTCCATCCTTTGGGTAAGCGTATTACGGGCCTCATACAGATTAGACACGACCTTATTGGTTTTCAAACGTAGGAATCCTTTGTGTTCTTTCAGTGTCCAAGCCTCATCCACGGGGTTGTGGTTCCACTGCCACTCCATCTTCAGCTTATCCCCGTCGAACTCATCGCCTACGACCAAGGGGATGACCGGTCCTCCTTTCACTGGAACTTCCATCGTTTCGGGTACCCGCCCGTCTTCATCACCCAACATAGGCCAACCGTCTATCCAATGACAGGGAGACAATGTCAGCACACGTCCTACGCCGCCCCGGTCTTGGAAAATCACACCATACCAATTCCCCTTGGCATCGTCCACAATCGTTCCCTGTCCCACATAGGGGAAACCGGCAAAATTATCGCACAGAATGACCTTCTTTTCGTATGGTCCGGTAATCTTATCAGCCCGATAACATAATTGACGGCGTTTACCACCATTGGGCCAAGAAATCATCAGGAGATAATATTTCCCGTCATGTTTGATTACGCGGCTACCTTCCAGCAAACCTTTCTCTTCCTCATCGCGAACCTGCAAGGTCATATCCACCCCACCTTCTTTCACACCGGACAAGTCTGCTTCCAACTCCGTGAGCTGCCCAGTACCATAAAAAACATACACTCGTCCGTCATCGTCGAAAAACAATGAAGCATCATGGAAATGCTTCATGCGACTGTGCAAAGTCCACCCTTTAGCCGGGTCGTCCGTTGTATATACAAAGGAACGGTAAGGTACGTCATTGGGAGAAAACAAAGCATAAAACTTACCGTCATGATAACGTATGGAAGTCGCCCATTGTCCCCGGCCATACACTGTACCTTCCTCCATATCGTACTTCGGTGTTTCATGCAGTTCATCGAAAAGATAGCTTACCGTTTCCCAATTCACCAAATCTCTGGAACGCATCACCGGCGCACCAGGCATCAGGTGCATGGTCGTGCTCACCATATAAAAATAATCACCCACACGAATCACATCGGGGTCGGGCACATCAGCCCAGACCACCGGATTCTTAAACGTTACAGCCTGCACTTCGGCTTGGTTCCTTTCCAAAGACACCGCCTCGCTCCAAGCCGCAGCAGAAAATGCCAAGGCGCATGCCAACGGCCATCTCCATATTTTATTTTGTATCATCATTCATCCTCCTATATATATTAAGGTATAAAACTATTATTTTGAAAACATCCAATAATCGAAGTACATCAACCTTCCGGGTTGGTTGCCTTTGCAAATGAAATACAAATCATGTACCCCGGTAATTCGCTCTATTTCGGAAGAAACCAATACCCAACGGTTATCCCCTCCGGTCATAGGCACTTTCAACGTGGCCAACAACCGCCCTTCCCGACTGTCGGCACGCACTTCCATCGTCACACCGCCGTTGTGCGTCGTGCCCACACGGGCCGTGATGTGGGAAGCACCCTCTTCGCGGAAATCCACGTCCCTCACTTTAATATAAGCCCCGTCCTTCATGGCATTGACAAACACACCGACTTCCTCGTTCTGGGATGCTTTCATCCATTCGGAAAAAGCGATGGTTTCCGCCTCCGTCTTGCGGAAAGGATTCAGCGTCTCCAAACCCTTCTCTATCCCGGCAGTCATTTTCAGCGGAACAATCGAACCGTCTTTATTGAATTCCGCCTGTTCCACACATACCGAACGGGTAAAACCTCCGCCACCGGGCAAAGCTCCGTTGTGATAGAACAGGTAAGTATTCCCTTTATAGTCCACCATGCCAGGATGGTTGGTAAAGCTCCGCCCCTCGGTAGGCATCAACACACCACCGTACTTCCACGGACCTGTCGGGCTTTTGCTCGTGGAATAACCGAGATGCTCCGATATGGGTCCTCCGGCCCACAGCAAATAATACAAGTCCTTGCGTTTGTAAAGCCATGGCCCTTCTTCGTACAACGTAGGACGCTCGGCCACATTGCCCTCACGCTTGCCGAATGCCTCCTCGGTCATCGGGACACGGACGATATCACCACTGTAGGAAATCATGTCTTCATTCAGTTTCACATAATAACAGAACGGATTCCCCCAATACAGATAAGCCTGCCCGTCGTCGTCGATGAAGACCGTTGGGTCGATGTCTCCCCGTTTGCTCTGAGCCAACGGCTTGCCCAACGGATCGTGGAACGGACCATAAGGGCTGTCCGCCACGGCCACACCGATGGCACCGCCACCCGACTTCATCGTCACGGGAACGTAAGCGTAAAACTTTCCGTCACGTTCCACGCATTGCATTGCCCAGGCATCTCCTTTTGCCCATGAGAAAGTCTCATAGGACAACACTGCCCCGTGGTCGGTCCAGTTCACCATGTCGGTCGTGGAATACAGTTTCCATTCGTTCATGACAAACCACGTTGACGCGTCTTCGTCGTGACTGGTGTACAAAAACAACTTGCCGTCGTATACCATCGGAGCCGGGTCGGCCGTGTACATGGTTTGCACAATGGGGTTCTGTGCCGCCAACACCATCGGCAACCCAACCAATCCCCCGATACAATACCTTAACTTACCTATTTTCATATCGTTCTTTTTCATTTAAAACACCAATAATCAAAATTAAACAATTCATGGGGCTTTTTCCCTTTACACACGAAATACAAATCGTGTACTCCCGTTACGCTTTTCACATCCGTAGCAAATTCTCCCCAATTCTCCCATTCTCCGGTATAAGGAATGCGCAACGTACCTATCACTTCTCCATCGCGTCCGTCTATGCGTAATTCCATCTCACCACCGTGATAACGGCTTGAAGCGGCTGCCACAAACCTCTTTGGCCCGGTTTCACCGAAATCCACGTCGCGCACCTTGATGTAATCTCCGTCATGTATCCCGGTGATATATACCCCTCTCTTTGCCGAAACAGCAGAAGTCACCCCTTCCGACCACGCAATAGTCTCGGCTTCCGTACAGCGGTAGGGGCTCAATGTACCCACACCCTGCTTCACCCCCTCACGCGTCATGTACAATTCCGGAATCGTCCCGTCAGAACCGTAAACAAACTCTTCCACACACACCGAACGGCAATAGCTGTGCCCTCCGGGCAAGGCATCATTATGATAGAAAAAGTAAGAATGCCCCTTGAAATCCACGATGCCCGGATGGTTAGTGTTGCTTCCTTTCTCCGTCGGCATGACCACACCTTGTGCCGTCCATTTTCCTCCGGCAGACTTCGCCGTGGAATAATGGATGGATTCGGGAAATCCTGAAGCGTAAACCAAATAATAATGCCCCTGCCTCTTATAAATCCATGGTGCTTCCGTAAAGCCTCCTGAAAAAGACGAAGCGTCCTTCCGGTCGATGGCCTCGATTTCTCCATCCAACGACACCATGTCGTCTTTCAACTTGACTCGGTAACACACGCCATTTCCCCAATATAACCATGCTTGTCCATCCTTATCCACAAACACGGACGGGTCGAGGTCATCCCAACTGTGTTTGGCGTATGTCGTCATGTCGTTCGTCACCAACGCACGTCCCAAAGCATCTTTAAAAGGACCGTAGGGGGTATCGCCAACGGCCACGCCAATGGACGAGCCGGGCTTGAACTTGTTCTGCGAAGAAATATACCAATAGAACTTGCCATTCCGCTCGATACACTGTGCCGCACTGGCATCTCCCGCCGACCAATCGAAAGCACTCGTACGGAGCACCGCACCGTGGTCGGTCCAGTTTACCATATCCGTAGTCGTGTACAAGCGATACTCCCGCATCAGGTAGGCATTCCGGGGAGCATCCTTTTCGTCACACCCCACATATAAATATAAGGTGTCCCGGTACACCATCGGTGCCGGGTCGGCCGTATAATGCGTCTGCACTATCGGATTTTGTGCAGACAAAGCCATAGAAAACCAACCCAAAGACAAGGCCAACAATTTTTTTCCAACTTCCATTTTCTTCATCATTTCATCGTATAAAGATTACTTTACCGCACCGTCGGCGTTTACTGCATACTTCTTTACCTCTTTCGGTTCCTCCGGATAAGGATTGACCATCAGAGATACTTCGTCAGCCGTTTTGGGAGGTTGCGTCACTCCGTCCTCCGTCTGTTCCACGTACGCCATGGAACCATCCGGCATATAGTAAAGATAGTCCACACAAACACTCCTGCGACCTGTGGCTCCGGCCTGATTGCCGATCACAAGCGAGGCATTATGGTAGAACAGATACCATTGCCCTTTAAACTCCACGATTCCGGGATGTATCGTGAAACTGTTCTCCGCCATTCCTGTCAAAGCACCACGGTAAGTCCATGTCCCGCCGATAGATTCCGCCGTGGCATAGTGCATCATCTCACGCCCCTTTCCCATCGAAGCATAAGTCAGATAATATAAATCTCCCCGCTTATGCAACCAAGGACCTTCCACGTAATGAGGCAAATCAAGCACCTGTATCTCCCCCTCCAGCTCCGTCATATTAGGTTTAAGTTTGACTAAAAAACACGTGCCGTTTCCCCAACTTAACCAAGGTGTTCCCTCATCATCAATGAAAACCGTAGGGTCAATGTCATTCCACCAACCTCTTTTCCCATTCGGTGTCATGGCATCCGTAATCAACGGCTTACCGATGGCATCCTTAAAAGGTCCGGTCGGAGTATCGCCCACTGCCACACCTATTGCCTTACCGGGATAAGGATCGCCGGCCTGTGCTGTGGTATAATAATAGAACTTACCGTCTTTCTCCACTACTTGCGAAGCCCAAGCCTCGCCCACGGCCCACGAGAAATCTGTAGGCTTCAACACTGTCCCATGGTCGGTCCACGTCTTCATGTCTTTCGTGGAATAGCACAACCATTCCGTGATATTGAACATTTCTCCATCACGCGCCTCGTCGTGTCCCACGTAAAGGTATAGGGTTCCGTCATGGATCAATGGAGCCGGATCGGCCGTAAACTTATCTGTAATGACAGGATTGCCTTTCATCTCAAAAGTTTTTGCAGATTGCCTTTGCCCGTAGCCCCAAAGCGAAATCATTAGGGCTCCACCTAAAATCAAACATCTCCTTGTATTCATCTCGTGATCTTCTTATTTTTTCATTCAACCTTCTATAACTTCTTCTATAAATTTCTTCCATCTCCTCACTGCTTGAACAACAAAGGGAGGAACTCATTCAGGCAACGTCTCCACGTCAGCCATTCATGATGTGTACCGGGAGAGGCATAATATACATGGTTTATACCGGCCTCTTTAAGTGATTGACTCATACGATCGCACCCCATACCCTCTTCCGTACCTTGTCCCAAGAAAAGTGTATGCACCTGCTTATTGAACTTATCAGCATCAGAAAAAACTCCACCATACACATCTGTTATATTTTGTCCCGGTGCCATCAGGATAGCTCCGCTAAAAGCCCCGATATGTGCGAACTGATCCAAATGGGTCAACGTGATTTGGAAAGTCTGGTGCCCTCCCCACGAAAGTCCGGCCATCGCACGATGGTCACGGTCTGTTTTTACACGAAACGTCTTCTCCACAAACGGTATAATGTCTCTCAAAAGGATATTACCAAAAGAAGCACCGAACTCATCACGTGTCTCTCCTTTTTTTGTCCCGTGAATGTATCCGCAATCACCGTAATCCATTACCACAATCATAGGTTTGCATTTCCCGCTTGCTATCTGCCCGTCCAGAATATTGGCCATGTGCCCTTGTTCGTGCCACCCGCGTTCATCTTCACCCATACCATGTTGTAAATAAAGTACCGGATATTTACTTTTCGGTGAAGTCTCATATTCCACCGGGGTATAGACAAAACAACGACGCACTTGCCCTTCCACTTCGGAATAGTACTGGCACTCACGCACCTGCCCATGGGCAATGGATTTGTTAAAAGTATAATATGCCGCCTCTTCTGGGGATTCCGGAACCTCTATTCCACTGGCCATACGTCCGCACCCGTAAAAACAATCGGAAGCCGGATCGGTTACCTGTACCCCATCTACAATGAAAAAGTAATAGTGGAAACCCACCACCAACGGGTCGGTCGTTACCGTCCACATCCCGTTGTTGTCTTTCGTCATAGGGTATTTCTTTCCACAGATATCTGCTTTCACGTCATAAGCCTCAGGAGCATACAAACGAAAGAGTGCCCGTCGTTGCTCGTCCACTTTCGGATATTCTGCCATCGGCACATTATAAATAGAACTTATCGCGGTTTGCGACCACGAGTTTTGCGTCCCACAAACGATAATGGTTCCCCAAACAAAGGCCCACACTATTCTCGAATTCCATTTTCCTCTTTTCATATCTCGTTCTTATTAGTTCATAACTTTTGATTTCCACATAACATATACGTTTCCCACCTTTTCAAACACTAATGTCTGACCGACGGTGCACCGAAATAACTCGGGTGTGCATTATCCGGGTTAAACACAAGCTGTTCCAATACGATTTCCGGATCGACCATATATACCTTGAACGTATGTAATCCCGGCTTTTCCACCTCAAACTCCGCTGTGAGCCAACGCAAATTGTCGAAGATTTCATTGCGGCAGAAACCATCCCCATTGATCAGTTTCAATGTTTTATTACGCGGTGGAAGCGGTTTGAGTTTCGGGGATTTTTTCAAGTTCTTCGGGGTATATTCACTGAATGTGTCTACGAACCCCTGACGGGCATCCAACGTACGGACTATACCCCCATCCAAACCAAAAGCCAATCGCAGCCCCCGTTCGGGCATCACATCCTGCGTGGGAAGGACACCGAGACAAACGGTCTGTGTCCCCGTCTTCGGGAAATACACTTGATATTCCAGACACGGAGCGTCTTCGAAAGAAGTAGCCGACGGTGCCGTGACCGGAGACAATCCCATACATCCCTCTCCACGTCCTAAATCGAGCAGGAAAGTCCACTTTGCATATCGTCCGGGGTGGCAGGCATTGAACTGCCATGCGGGAACGGAAAACTCATTTCCACAAGCATTTCCGAACCAATGTCCTTCCACTTGAACCGGCAAGTCAGCTTTCACGACATGAAGCCTTATCGGCACACGTTCCCTTTCCCTACAAATATAAAGTATACCTTCCGTCTCTCCAGCCTTCAATTTCGTCCAATCTATACCGACCCAAATACGGGATTCCGTCTCCACCTTCCCTTTTCGGAGACTCACGTCCATCCAAGGTTCGTCTGTCTTGACCTTAAAATCGAATGTCCCCGTTCCCCGATTGAAGATGTCGATGTAATACTTGCGATTCTCGAAATTATCAAAAACGGGGAGTTCCAATTCTCCTTCCGGCGATAGCGTTTCGCAACCTTCCACAGCCACACCCATCGTAGGCTTTGACAAAGGCTCCACACGCACCACCTGCGGAACGGAATCTCTTTTAGGCATAGACCATTTGGTATATCCCAAATGAATGTCGCTCATCATCTTCTCCCACTTACCTCCGGCCAACACCTTATTATAATAGGCGGTCATGACTGTATCAACCGTATACAATTCCTCTACTCGCCGCGCATAATCGTTCGCCGTCACGCGTCCCTGCCGTGCATAAAGCCGGTTTTTTGCTGCGGCCAAATAGATTTCCGCCACTCCGGCCGAAGCTTTGACCGGATAAAGCACCAACTGATAGTAAGCATCCTTATATGCTTGAGGCATGAGTTGTCCCACCGAGTCGGCTTCGTGGGCTAACGTACGCCACAAATCCGTCACACGGTCGGCCTCGCAATGGTTTACCACACTGAATATATTCGTAGACTGCACTTCAGGTTTCCGCCACAGATTATATTTGGAATAACGGGCCACCAACCCTGAAATTGCCTCCGCATGTGCTTCCCCGAAATTTTGCTGCGCCCACTGCCGCAGGTAATCATCTGTCTCATCGGCCTGTATCGCATCAGGATTCCAGGCATAACGCATAATAAAATCAATAGGCAATTCCTTGGGTTTCAGGTCTCCTACATTCACAACCCACAAGTCATCTATTCCCGATTGGTAAGCTAAATTGAACTGTTCGCGCAACTTGGGTATGGTTGTGGTATTAATCCACCGGTCGTTCCACGGTCCGCCGTTCATATCGACGTGGTAGTACAATCCCATACCTCCTTTACGCCGCTGTTCCTGCCAAGGTCCTACCCTACGGATATATCCCCAGTTGTTATCACAGAAAAGCAGCATCACGTCATCAGGCACCTTGAAACCTTTGTCATAATACCGTTGCACCTCTGTAAACACAGCCCAAAGTTGCGGTATTTCGGCCGGGTCTTTTCCATGTACCCGTCCGAGTATTTCACGTTGTCCTTTAATGACATCCGACAACACAGCCATATTCTCCTCATCCGTGCCGCCTCCCATGGCTACATCTCCATCACCGCGCATCCCGATGGTCACAATGCTCTCGTACTTACGACTTCGTTCCGCCCCTTCGATGAAGAAAGAATCTATACCCTCCTTATTCGTAGCATAATTCCAAGGACCGACCTCCTTCCGACGTTTGGTATAATCTTTATGCGGACGCATCATCGGTTCATGATGCGAAGTACCCATCACGATACCCATATCGTCTGCCAACTGCCCGTTCGCCGGGTCATCCTCATAAAACGAACTGGCCCACATGGCCGGCCACATATAGTTGGCTTTCAACCGGAGCAACAGTTCGAACACGTGTGCATAAAAACGGCTGTTGAACCCACCGAACTTTTTGGAAGCCCATCCCCCAAGGCTCGGCCATTCATCGTTCAAGAAAATACCACGATATTTCACTTTGGGAGAATCTTGCACATAACGTCCCGGTTTCACATACAATGCTGCATGCCGTTGTGCCGGTACGTCGGCAAAATAATGCCACGGCGACACACCGATCTTTTCCGACAGGTCGTATATGCCGAAAATAGTACCACGCTTATCGCTCCCAGCTATCACGAGATTTCCGTCTACCGTCTGTATCAAATAACTTTCCCATTTTCCTTCAATGGCCGACACGTCAAGTTTCCCTTGCTTCGCCCATTCATCAATTTGCCTATTCCTACCGATCGTTCCGACTACCACCGCTCCCCGTTCTGAGGACAAAGACAGACTGACATCAGCCGCCGTACCGGTCACTCTTCCGATATCCGTACCCAAATTACGAGCCGCAAGCCGTACTCCTTTATAATCTGCCGTATCCACACAGATCGTAGCAACCCGGCCATCGGCAGAAAGACTGAAAGCCCCTACAGACGGCTTAAAAGAAATATAATCCACTTGCATAGCCCGTGCAAACATCATCCCCCCAATAAAGAAGAATGTACAGAGTATAATTTTCACGGCATTACTTTTCATTACTTATATCTATTTGTTTCTTTGCAAAATTACACTAAAAGCCCGTTTTTAAGTTCTTTGTATGTATCATACTTTTGCGATAAAGTAACAAAATACTCTCATTTCTTCCATATACACAAAAAAATGCGCCGGAAATCACTTCCCAGCGCACTCCGCATTCTAAATCTAACTAACATTATATGAAAAGACTTATTCTGATTCTTTTTACCATACAGCATCCCTAACCTCTACGCCGACCAGTAAAACTTGGATTACGGGTTGGCAGGAATGACTGCCACAAAATTACGCAGGAACAAACCTTTCTTGTTTATTCCTGCGTAACGGATTTTTGCTATTTTGTAACCAATATACGGATATTACTCTTCTGCCGTCTTGGCATTCTTACGGGCATATTCGGTAGGCGTCATGCCGAAGTATCCTTTAAAGCACGTAGAGAATGTAGATACAGACCTGAAGCCCGTAGCGATAGCCACATCGGTAATATCGAAATTCTTCCCGGCCAAAAGTTTAGCCGCCTGCGAAAGACGGATATTCCGAACGAAGTCGCGTGGAGTCAATCCTGTGGCATCTTTCAGCCTGCGGTGGAAATGAACCCGGCTGATACCTATTTTATCGGCAATGAACTCCACACTCAAATCCGGACTGGAAATATTCTCGTTAATCACCTTCATCACTCGTTCCATCATCTGGTCGTTCGGAGACACCAATTCTATTTTATCCATTTTCTCTTCCTGTAGGGCTACACCGTATTTACCCTGTAATCTTCGTTTATTTTTCAATAAGTTCTCTGCGGTCTGCCGCAAAATATCAATATTAAAAGGCTTAGACATATAGGCATCAGCTCCTGTGGACAATCCTTCCAGACGGTCGGCATCTTCGCTTTTAGCCGTCAACAGAATCACAGGAATATGGTTCGTATTGAAACTCCCCTTGATTTTGCGGCAAAGCGTAATACCGTCCATTACCGGCATCATGACATCGCTTACGACCAAATCCACTTTCTCTACGTTCTGAACAATGTAGTCCCATGCCTCCTGCCCGTTACTGCATTCACTGACATGATATTCCCCGGTAAACTCACCATGCAGATAACGCCGTATCGTCGTCTCGTCCTCCACGACCAATATACGTCCGTGCTTACTTCCTCCTTTCTTTTCTTCCGGCAATTCGGCTACCGTCTCTGCCACATGCTCCGCCTCCAAGGGCGCGGAATAAACAGCTTGAGGCATCTTGTCATCCGAAATATCCTCCAGCAACTCCAACGCCTGAGGCATCTGCACGATGAAACGCGTACCCTGGCCTTCGGGATTGTTTTCCGCCCAAATACGCCCCTCATGCAGCTCTACCAACAATTTCGTCAGATTCAATCCGATACCGGTACCGACATAATCTCCGCCCCATTTGCCTGAATAGAAACGCTCGAACACCCGGCTCTTCTCCTGGTCGGGAATGCCCACACCACTGTCCGTCACCGAAAGCCTGAAATCCCGTTCACCGGGTATGTCACCGCTCACGTCTTTCAACTCGATGGTGACCACACCGCCGTCGGGAGTGAACTTAAACGCATTCGAAAGCAGGTTCATCACCACCTTGTCAAAGTTTTGCGGATCTACACAAACGTCCATTCGTTCCATATCATGTACAAAGGTGAACGTAATGCCGCGATTATGAGCCGTGGTTTCGAACAACTCATAGAGATTATTGACGAAACCTACCATCTCTACTTTATGATACTTCAATCGGAACTGTCCCTTTTCTATCTTACGCGCATCCATTAGTTGGTTGATCAACCGGAGAATACGCTGGGAATTCTGATATATGAGCGAATAACTGCGTTGATGCGTTTCGTCTTTGTCCGACTTCATCAACTTCATGAGCGGACTGAGAATAAGCGTCATCGGGGTACGTATTTCATGACTGATGTTCATAAAAAACTGAATACGCGCTTCATTCAGTTCTTCCACCTGACGATGCTTTTCAAGAATCCGTTTGGCCTTGAAATGTTCCTTGACTTGCAAAAGTACCACATAAAAGATAAAAAGAAGCAGCACGAAATAGACCGTAACGGCCAGTGGGGACAAATACCATACGGGATGTACCATCACCGTCAGTTCCTTCACTTCGGACGACTCCCCGTATGCCTCGGCTTTCATACGTATGCGATAGGTACCCGTTTCCATATTGATAAAGGATATACGGTTCTGCCCGTACTCCAACGCAATCCAATCGCCATTGTTGATACAGTAGTAATACGTCACACGCCGGTTGCTGAAACTCATCGTGGAAAGTTCTATACTGAACGACTTGTCACGATGGGAAAGATTCACCTCGTCCACCAACGGAAGCCAACGGTCTATAATCGTGTAATGTCCCGAACGGTCACCTGCATGCACCGGCTTGCCGTTGACATAAAAATCCACCATGCGAAGTTCCACTTTCTCCATCCCCGCTTGCTTCCCCACATCCGACGGACGGAACAAAGTCAGTCCGTTGATACCACCGAAATACAGCATCCCGTCCTGAGAATAAGAAGCCTTTACGCTAAACTCGTTTCCTTGCAGTCCGTCTTCGATGTGGTAATTGTCAAAGGTCCCTTTCTCCGGATTAAAACAGGTCAGGCCATCGTCCGTGCTCACCCATATTTTCCCGTCGGAAGCGATTTCTACGCTACACATGGAATTAATAGGCAACCCGTCTTCCACGGTATAAGTCTTCACGCTTTCGTTCGCGATGTCGAAACGCACAAGTCCTAATGTCGTGGCAGCCCAAAGCACCCCGTCGGCATCCACTTTCATGTCGCGCACGCTGCTTTTAAGCATAAACCGCCCCCGTAAACGGATGTCTCCTCCTTTGGACAAAGTGAATACCTCCAACCCGTCGGCCGTACCCACATAAAGGAAATCACCATGTACCAACAGCGTCCTCACATAAAGGTTTCTCAGAATCTGATAAGGGTAGACCACCGTATTATCGACCAACATCTTATATTGTGTCAACTCTCCCGTAAGCAAACTGTAACGGAACAGCCCGCTACCCATCGTCCCTATCCATATATTCTTATAACCGTCTTCCACCATCGTGTAAGCATTCGGTATTTTATTTCCGTCCTTCACCCACGCGCCGAGGTTGACGCACTCTCCGGTATGCTTGTCCATCTTCGCCACACCCGACCACGAAGAACCCAGCCATAACGTCCCTTCCGAATCCTCCAACATGCTCATCACCGTGGAAGGCATCGTCTTCACCACACCCGGTTTGAAATGGACACTGCTGCTGCCATCATGAGCCAGATGATACACCCCGCAGTGGTCGGCCGCCAACCAAAGGTTTCCATGTCCGTCGCCGGTGATAGCCGTCACACAATTCGTACCGATCGTGTTCTTCAGTACCGAGCGACGCCCCACGTATTCAAAACTGGTCGCCATGTCGGGCATCACCAATACGCCTTTCCAGTAGACTCCGACCCATGTATTCCCGTCGCTGTCCACAATGGCATCCTTCACGTTAGACGTAGCCAGGTTATATTCATACGTACGGATATTGCTCTGCGTAATAACTCCGGTGGCTTCATCATAGATTTTCAGCCCGTCACCGTCGGTAGATATCAATATCTGTCCTTCCAATCCGGGATTTATGGAAGCCATCACGTAACGGCGGCTTTCCGGAAAAACATCATAAAAACGATTTTCTTTTTCGGAATAACACAATAACCCGTCATGAGCCGTGGCCAGATAAAGATGCCCGGACGAACTCTGACAAAGTTCGATAGCCCCGGGATAGCTTGCCACCCGACGGAGTTTTCCACCCTTTGAACAATGTATCCCTCCGTCCGCATCTACAAACCAGACTCTCTTTTCACGGTCTTCAAATATCTGCAAAAGAGTGACCTTAGCCGGCGGAAAATCTCTCATTTCTTTCAGGAACTTCTTTCCATCCTCATCCTCACACAGGCGATAAAGTCCGTATCCGGCCGTACAGACATAAATAGAATCTCCGCTCAGTTTGGTCATCGAAATTACATGGGCATGGATGGTGTCGCCCCCGACTACGATAATAGGAACATCGGTAAACCGGTCCGTATCATAAGAGTACATCTGCACACCGGACTCCATTCCGACAAGCACAGAACCGGGTTCCACTTCCAACGCACAACTTACCATGTCATGCCCCAAAGTTCCGGCTTCACCTTTTTTATGCCGATAAACGTTCATCTTCACACCGTCATAACGGTTTAAACCGCTTTGCGTAGAAATCCACACATTTTTCCGGCTGTCTTCCATGATGGAACGGATACAGGTATTCGACAGTCCCTGATCTGAAGTAAAAGAGACTGGGGTTTGTGCTTTCATAAAGACTCCCGACAGTCCCAAAAGAAAGCTTAAGAGATTTTTTTTCCAGTTCATAGATTTAGATATAAGCTTTAATTAAACAGTATTCTTCATTTGTACTTTCTGCATTGTGTTCCGGTCTTGAAAACGCTCTGCCATCGGTTTATCTCTTAGGAAGAGAGCAACCATTACACAAAGTTATAGGAAAAAAACTGATTTTAACTCCATTCCAAAAGATTTTTTTTCGCAGCATTTGAAAAAAAGAATTTTTTGTTATGCAATAACAATTCGTCTGGGGCTTCTTCAAACCTTATTATCAACTGTATATATCATCGGGTTGCTCTCTTCCTAAGAGATAAACTTCTATCTCCACTGACACTCAACGTCCAAACCTTTTTTCGCACCGTTCGTATCCCTTGCAAAACATCTCCTCCGACAACAACCGCATTTTACTCTGCGATACATGATTTTCCGAACGCATGAAGAGCCTTTCCAGAAACAGGAAATCTGTCTCCCTATACCTCCCCAGGATTTTTGCAAAAAGACCTTTCATCTTTCAGGTTGCACGATAATCTCCTCATTACATTGGTGTTATAAACTGAAAGATGCTTCAGGCATCCTTCAGCCACGCCTCATTTCGTTCGGCTAAGAATGAAAAATCGTTTGGCTGAAAACGAAAAATCATTCGGCTGAGATTGAAAAAACGTTTGGCTGAGAACTTTTCATCGTTCTCTGCCCTGAAAGAAAACTGAAGGATACCCCCTCCATCCTTCATTACGTAATAAATTATATTACAACCGATTACCCCATAACCTGAAAGATGAAAGGTCTTTTTGCAAAACTCTTGGGGAGGTGTGGGAGATGACGGATTTCCGACAGGCACACAAATTATAAATTTGTTCGACAATTTGCGAATATCAAACAAAATAGGTATCTTTGCCCTCAAACAGGCCAGGCACTATGTTTATAGAATTCGATAAAGACTACCTGCGTGAATTGTTCGAGCAAGGACGCACAAGCGACAAAAAGCACCGCTATCAGCCCGAAGTTATAAAAGGGTATCAAAAGGCGGTCGCGTCTCTTAAACGTGCCATCAATGTTGAAATGCTGTACCGCCTCAATTCGCTTAATTACGAAGTGTTGAAAGGAGACAAAAAAGGCATTTCATCGGTACGGATAAACCGACAATACCGACTTGAATTTACCGTTAGGGACGTAATGAACGAACAAATAATAACCGTGTGCCGATTGTTGGATATTAGCAACCATTACAAGTAATCGATATGGAAACAACAAATAGAATCTATGCGCCGCACGAGTTGCAACCTTCCACGCCCATACATCCGGGCGAAATACTGAAAGACGAGTTAGAGGCACGGGGGCTTTCACAGCGGAAATTCGCCCAAACGATAGGCGTTTCATATTCCGTGTTTAACGAGGTTGTAAACGGCAAACGCCCCATAACCACCGAATATGCCTTGAAAATTGAGGCGGCAACGGGTATAAATGCCGAATTTTGGCGGGGGATGCAATCCGACTACGACATGCAGACAGCCCGGCACGATGGCAAGCTGTCCGCAATCTTGGAAAACATCCGCAAGGTTGCGGCGATGCTTTGACAAGCAAGCGAATAAAAGCCCGTCGGAAGGCCGTTTTCCGCTTGCGTGTCCCGTTTTTTTCTTATATCGAACTCACGTTACTTACAAACAGTCTTCGTTGACGTTCCTTTCCGGCTCTTTACACTCACGATGTAAAGTCCTCGGGGTATACGGTTCATATCCCAAACATAGCTTCCATCGGCCGGACCATCGCTATGAACCAAACGGCCATCATGACGGTAAATACCCACTGTAAACTTCTCGTCTGGCCATTCCACCTTCAGTTTTCCGCTTCCACGTTCGAAGAAAATCCGGCAAGCCTCATCATACTGTACGTTTCCGTCCACAGACTCCGGTTCTGAATCCATATTTTTCTTTATCCGTATCATCGTCAGACCTCCACACACACCCACCTCATCCGAATGAGAGACAAGGCGTAAAGCCAGCAACTCATCATACGGCGAGGAACCTACCCCCTCTACCGTAAAACTCTTTGCAGTCTCGCCGGGAAGAAAAACCATTTCGTCTGTCGAAAGGATGAAGTCTTCTCCAACCCGCGCTTCTCCAGCCACAGGCTGTAAAGCCAAACGCAGTTCTTCCCGGCAAGCATGTGAAAGCCGCACTGTGAAAGACATCTCTGCTCCCCTTTCGAGGCGTGAGGCATACGCGTCAAAACCGGCTTGTACTGCGAAAGGGTCATTCCTCTCTTCCGGCCCCGTCGGAACCGCCCCATACACCGGATATGCCCCCAAATCCACTCCGCCATAACCGTGTCCTTTAGCCCGGCTACCCTCTTTCAGCGTGAAATTCTCCTGTCCGTAGGTCGTCGAGACAAATCCGGGGGACGTCTCCAGATTGCCTTCTCCACCGAGACGTGTCTGGAACGCGCGTAACGACATTTCCACACCGCATAATTTCAACGATTTCGTCTTTCCTGGCGTATATACCAAATTGTCGAGAAACACATGAGGACTGGAATCGTATGCGGAATCGGAAAGTTCGACGTTATACTCCGAACAATCATACACGATATTGTTGCGCAACCGGTCGCGCCGGGATTTATGGATGAAGAAACCCGTCTTGCAACGGAATGCCACATTATTCGTCCATTGTGCATCGGCCGTCCATCCCGTTTCGTAACGTGCGGTCTGATAAGCAATCCCCTCCAGATTGGCTCCTACATTTTCCGACACCATGTTTTCCGCACACCGCGACTCATTGAAAATAAAATCCCGGCAGGCATGCGCCCTGTTCCGGAGCAAGATGTTGCGGCTTCCGTCGCGATCAAGCCAAATGCAGGTAGGTACCTCCGTAAAATAATTGAAGGCAACAGCATTGTTCCCGTCCGACATATCCTGCACGTCGATGCACCGTGTGAAAAGGCTCTCTCCGCCCCACGAGCGTTTCTTGCCACTGAAACGCGTAAAAGAGTTCCGAGCCACCAGATTGCCGTTACATTGCTGTCCGTTAATGGATACCCCGTCCCCGATGATGTCTTCAAACACATTGTCCACCACCGCATTTCCACGGGCGTTCCCCATCCAAATCACAGAATTGGCATTCCATGCGGCTACCTCCGGATGCCCCAACCGTTCAAACCGGCAACGGGACACTACACATCCCTCGCTCCCGTTCATCGATACGGCACACTTGGCATACTTGAAATCCCGGAACGTGAAGCCACCGATCCAAACGTACTTCAATCCGGAAAGGTCGAACACCGCACTATAATCCCCAGGCAACACGTCGGGGTGCTGTACTACCACCTCGCCCGTTCCCGGCAGAGGGCGAAATACGACAAAACGGCCTTCGCTACCGGAATGCCCGGGTTTCAGGCCTTCTACCACATACAAACCGCCGGTCACATACACGGTATCACCGGCCTCGGCGAGGGTAGCCGCCGCTTGTATGTCCTTAAAGGGCCGGACGTGCGTCCCATCGCCTCCATCCCCGGCAGCGGCAGAAACGTAATAGCCTTTGCCCTGCCCCTCCAACGCATGCAGCATGAAGGCCGAGAAGCATAAAAGGACCGCTTTCATCAGATTCAAACTTTTCATAATTCCTGTCTTATCAATTATTTCCCCACCCCAAGAAAGAGGGAGGCTTCCTCATACCGGCCGCCTCCCTCTTGTCTGAGTGAAAATTAAATATAAAGCTTATCTAATACCTATCATTTCACGATTACCTTCTTCACGTCGGTCGTTCCGTCTGCACGGTGGATCTTCACTAAGTTCACACCCTTCATCGGACGTTCGAGCTTCATACCGTCTACGGTGTAATACTCGTAAGACACGGCCTCAGCCACTTTCACGTCGTCAATGTTGTCAGCATACGCCTTGGCGTAGTCGAAACCTTCCAACGGAGCCTTGAAGAAGAGACGTGCGTCATCTGCCATGGTCTGGGTTTGCCAATTACCTTGGTCGCCTGCTTCCGGACCGGCATCATACCACTGACCGTTCTCATCCTTGAGGCAGAAATTCTTACCGGAAACATACTTCTCAGCAATACCGATGGTCAGCACTGTACCTTCCTTTACTGTAACATTAGGAATGAGTGTTGGAGCACCTCCCCAACCTGTTTCATACTTAATATCACAACCCTCAAATAACACACGGATTGTATCATTGGGCGCATCCGAAGTCACCGCCCAGATATACTTATCAGGAACACCAGTCTCATCATTCACGGCATCGAAATAACAAGCACTATTTTTGTACGTGCGAGTGTCGAACAACACATCATATATACCTACCGGCAAATCGGTCAGGGTCTGGCAAATCTTGTACTCCATTTGGTAACCATGCAAACGATTATCGGCTACAGCCTTGTTTTCATTAGCCCCCCAAGACCCATCCACGGTCACAATCGGCTTACCTTCTAAAACATTCCAACCTGGCGTGTTCTCACTATTCACACTGTCATTAGCTACACTAATGTAAGAATAGAAGTTCGGGTTCTTCACGAAACCTGTCAGGTCGACACCGGAAGCCAAAACCTTATAGCCCGTGGCCGTAGTCTCATCCGTTTCCGTCTCGCTGTACAGCGTATCCTTCATCTCGTCTGTAATCTTACCTGTTTCTCCCAATATCTTATAAAGGGTCTGCCTGCTATGGTAAGCCAAGCTGGCTGCCAAATCATCATCGTCGTCCAAAGCATTCTGCGCGTCCGTAATCAGACTTGCCGGCTCGGCACCCAACTTTTCTGCCATAGTAGCAAACTTCGTAAGACGGTAGGTCAAGGCATCCACACAAGACTGGATGTTGCCCACCTTGGCAGCTATGTCTTCCAATTTCTCTATAGCCTCGGACAAAACTTCATCTTCCAGATCCAAGGAAGACACGCCGTCATATTCTTTCAACAGGTTTTCACCCTCAATATATTCATCAGCCATCACATATTTGGAAGCCGGGTCTATCTTGGCCATGTTGTCGCGCAAAGTCTGCATGTCTACATCATACGAATCCACATTAGCTTGGCGTGCCAACATCTTACCACACAAGTCATACAACTTCGCATTTATTTCCTCTATGGCAGACGGGCTGTTGAACGTACCGTTCTTGGCGGCCTCCAAAGCCTCAGCCAAGGCGGCCTTGGTCGTACCATTATAGATTTCGTTCTCCACACCCGTAGCCACCACCGTCGCACGGTCTATGGCCGCAGCCAACTGAGCCTTATAATAGGCCGCATCGGAAGGTTTGGAAATCAATTCTACAGCACCCAAAAGGAATTCGTGGAAACCACCCTCGCTCAGGCAAGAGAACTTCAACATGTAATAACCCTCCTCTGCCACCGTGAACTCCGTAGTGGAAAGGGCTGTCCCCGTCACTGGAACATTTTGAGCACCCTCCACGCTCGGCTTGGCTTCCACACCGTTGAACCGGGCTACCACCTCACCTTCTGCATCCGGATTGTTCAAATCAATCTTTTCGAGAGAGAAGTCATATTTCGGGAACGTACCATCGGCAAAACCTTTCCATGCCGCCATACGGAACGAGACCTGATATTTACGCGGCGTCAAATGGAGAGCCACACCCGGATCCATTTCCGGATCCAAAGTCCCGTCGGGCATCACATAGTCTTTCACTTGTTCGCCATAAGTAGCCGTACCTACCGTACCGCCAGTAGCACGCCAATAAAGTCCCATACCATTAAAATCACCGGTATAAGGACCCTGCAAACGGCATCCTCCACCACCGATGTTACCACCCCAGTTATAATTCCAGACCTCACCGGTTTCCGTCACACCATACTGGTGGATGGTTCCATTATCATTCGACAACCACCCTTTCGGGAAAGTACCGTTGGCATACGTGGCAAAGTCTTTCGCGGCAGAATAAATCACTTCACTCGTACCTGGGTTCAAATCCGGTCCTACGGAGAAATTTATGGTTTGTGACTGTAAAGCCTCAAAACCACTCACTGCATTAGTCACATTAGACACTACCAACTGGTATTCGCCATTCTCCAATGTCCCTACCGATACGACCAAAGTATTCGGGTCGTCCTCAGACACCACAGTGGAGCTATACAAATCAGCTACTTGCACACCATTCTGCATCAATAAAACGGATGCAATTTCCGTAGAAACGGCACGATCGTAGTTCACCTGCACCTCATTGAACGTGGCCGGATCCAACTCGAAGCTATGGTCTTCAGGTACGGAAGACAAGAAATTCGGACCATCCATCAAATAAGACATTTCTTCGATAGTCTCATCATAGTAAATGGCTTCGCTCGTGAACGGGAGCACTTTCATCTCGCTCTCTACGTCCATGCTCGGACGCTGGTCGGTAGTGTAAATGAGCGGGCATTCCGCATCTGGTGTGAAACTAACGTGGATATTGGCCCTCTCATCCTCATCTATTTCATTCGCCATGAAGATATACATGTAGCCGTCCTGCTTCAACTCAACGCTGGCCACTTCCATCTCCTGATCACCATTCATCACTTTCACATACGAATTGGACAACAAGTGCACACCGATAGGGTCAGTGCTGGCGGAAGCCAACTGGGCAGCATTCGTGGGATAGCCGAAATCCACCCTGATAGCATCATAATTATACGTGCAGCCTGCCATCGTGGCTTCTTCAATCTTAATATCATCCAGAAGATAACGACCAGGATTGTACATGTTGATGGTCAGGAAATACGTATTAGGAAATGACGTATCATCGCCCTTCCACCAAATCGTGTCGTTCTTCGACGGGTCATTCGGATCATTCACGATGATGTCTTTGATGTTATCGTCGAACTGGTCGAAGAACTTATCCTGCACGGCCTTTCCGGAATTGTAAGCCACGAACGACAAACGGCGCCAATCTCCCGTCATGATACCGTCTTTCCAATCATAATAGTACTGCGTGCCACTCTGCGACATCAATGGTGCCTCAAGATTTTCACGTCCGATAGAAAGGCTGGATTTGATGGCCGTATTGATAGGATCGCCCCCGTCGGCCATCGTAAAGGTTTTGTTGGCCTTCACCCAAAACGACACACGATAGGATTTGCCCTCCTCAATGGGCAAATAGCGCAACTTCAAACCACGGAACCATTGCGACCCCTGTACCGTATTGGAATTGTTCGCCTCCAAGGCATACGTACCAGAATAAGCCTCTTCGCATTTCTCATTCCACACATCCCCCGGCTGGAGATTGATATGGTCACCGTAGAAGTCTGCAAATTGTGCAGAGTCTTTGTGATGGTAGAATTGGTCACCATCCTCAAAACCTAACGTTGCAATAACCTGAGCCTGGGCTGTCAAACCAAGTCCTGCAAGGCCGAGCAACATCAAAAAGTTTTTCTTCCTCATAAACTTCAATTTAAGATTAATACTAAAATTACTATATCTCTTTCTCTTCTATTCTTGTTGGATTTGAGATTCCGGCAGCTAAATTAGCCTTTGCCGGAATCTTTTCCAAAATATTTTGTATCATATACTTTCGTATTTGTAACATCTTTCAATCAGCATTGATTTACAACACATTATAGCATCAATCCAAAGGCAAATACCAATTACTCCGATCTGAAAGGCGACCATAAAGTTCTGTATTGAAACTATCTTTCCCAGCGCGTCCGGCTATCTTCCGTGCCAAAAAGTCCGTGTCATCACGCCGGAGTGCTATACGCTGCAAGTCACCAAACCGCTGCCCCAAAAAACTCTGCTCCAAAGCCATCTCATCGCAAATCTTATCCTCTACAAAGAGTATGGAGTCTTCATGAGTGGCCAATTCTTCAGGAATGACATAAAGCGTATCGGCATAAGATTCACCACAGCCATAAGAATGAATTCCCTCCGTATTTACTGTTGTCGTAGAAGTGGACGACATATCCTGTGTAATGAAATTGTAAGGACTCCACGTCAACAAATTACCTGCGCGCTTTTGTTCATCGGCACTGACATACTTGGACACAGTCCCGTCACTCAAGCCATACTTCAAAATAGCAAAAGCCGATTCGGGCAGCCCCGCACGGTTGTAAGCCTCGGCCATACGAAGATAGATGGACGAAAGCCGGTAAAGAGGGATTTCCGACAAGAAAGACGAGTTGGATGTCACAGGAAAACGGACTACCGTCTGAAAATCTTCCGAATAATCATCGCGACTTGCCGTGTACGTCGTCCTGACATTTGAACACAAACGCAAATCCCCCCTTTCCCGACTGTCATTATAAATCGTGTTCTCTCCCGGAGATATCGTATCACGTAAATTTGTAGTCGGATCCGTATACACCATCACGTAACGCTGCGCCTGCGACAGTTCCAACAACGACTGTGAAGAAGTCATCTCAAAATAATAACGGTTGTCCTCCGTAGAATTAAGGACATCTCCCAATCGGCTTACCACTCCATCATATTCACTGGTTTCCATCCGTATCCCAGCCAAATCGGTAGTACTTGAATAACTCGACGAATGGCTCTTGAATTCGTAATTCCCCCAATAGGCTTCCATGTTTCCAGCCGGAGCCAAAGGTTTGTCGGGATGCGTCAGATAGTCATGATAGTATTGTGCAGCCTCTCGGTAATGCCCAGCCCATAGGCAAAGGTCGCCCAACAAGACACGCACGGGAATGAAATAGCGGTCGTTTCCGGCTAAGGGAAAATCAGTTTCCACGTAAGGTTCCAAATCCGGAATGAAGTATTCACAAACCTGCTTCACATCATAAAACGGATAACGTGAAGGATCCGCTTCCACTTCCGTCATCAACGGTTCCGTAAAGAAAGGTACCTTACCATAATAAATGGCCAACTGCAAATAAGTCCATGCACGGAAAGCTTTCACTGCAGCATACTCCCGAATAAACACTTTCTCCCCACGCAAAGAAAGCATCGTATCGGCATGGGCAATATAATAATTACAGTTCTGAATGATGGCATAATAATCTTCCGGTGCATTGTAGCGGTTGTCTGTAGTTGCCGTGAAGTCAGCCAGTTCTTTCAGGTCGGTCGTGGCTGCTTCAGTCACGGATGAAAGTTCTCCTCTTATTTCACCGAGAATAATTGTGCGATCGGCTATCACCTGCATCTTGTTCATAATTCCCAAAAGAGAATATACCGTATCGTTGGGTGAATTCAGTTGGGGATTGAAGTCCACCAAACTTGAATCCGTATCCACACAGGAGGTAAAGGCTGCACCAGCCCCAAAAGCCAATACCAATGCCATAGAAAATATCTTGTTCTTTTTCATGATTCGTTTTAATTGAATGTTACAAGTTAATCTTTACGCCCAATGAGAAATTACGCCCTTGGGCCAACAAACCGCGATCGATACCTCTGGACAACACGCTGTTGTCTGCACTGAACTCCGGATCTGCTCCCAAATACTTCGTGAACGTAAGCAGATTATTGGCAGATCCCCATATCGTAATACCCTGCAAATAAGTTGTATGGATGGGAAAGTAATAGCTCAACGTGACATTCTTCAGACGAAGGTAAGAACCATCCTCAATCCAACGGTCGGAGAAGCGGCTGTTACCCGGTGCGTCTAAATAATAGATACGAGGAATGTCTGTTTCCTGACCTTCATGTGTCCAACGGGACAACATAGCGGTAGTCTGGTTGTGGAAACGTGATCCGCTTTCTAACAGACGGCGTTGATAATTATACACGTCGTTACCCAAAGAATAGTTAAAGACAACGTCTAATGAAAGGTTCTTCCAACGCACGTTAGTGAAAATATTACCATAAAGGTCGGGATTAGGATCACCGATAACCTGCATGTCTTTTTCATTAATTATATGGTTGCCATCCTCATCAACGAATCTCATGTCCCCTGCACGGAAATAAGTCTTTGCCCCTGTCTCATCTACCTGATATAAAGCTGCAGCATCGGCCTCTTCCGTTGTAGCAAATACCCCGTCTGTCTTGTAGCCATAAAACACTCCGGCAGCCGTACCTACTTGCGAAAGCACTTTACCCCCGTAAAGTTCCGTAATAAAAGAACCATTCGGCAGAGAAGTCAACTCGTTCTTATAATGTCCTGCACTGGCTCCCAAACTCCACTTCCAGTCTTTCAAATCAATAACTCTGGCAGACAGACTTACGTCAAAACCTTGGTTTTTCATCTCGCCACTGTTCTTCCAATTGGTCTTCAAGCCACTGATATAAGACAATGCACTCAAGCTGAGCAAATTGGAAGTTATCCCATGAAAATAATTGAAACTAACACCCAGGCGATTGTCCAAAGCAGACAAATCCAAACCGGCCGTCCAACGTGCCGTAGTCTCCCATTGTAATTGCGTATTACCTATGTTTGCCATAGACAACCCCGTCGATGTATTCCACATCTTCTGCCCCACAAAATACGTACGCGAAGCCTGGCTTTCTATATCGTCGTTACCCACAAGATCGAACCCTACATTCAGCCGCAAATAATTCAGAGCACGAGTACGGGGCATCCACGACTCATTAGTCAGTACCCACGCTGCCTGTACCGAAGGAAAGAAACCCCAAGCGTAGTTGCCGATCTTCAGTCCGTCGGCAGCATCGACACCAAACTTGGAGCTACCAGCCATACTCAGTGCAGCGGAAACATAGTAACGTTCACGCCAATTGTAATCGGCCGAAAGATAGTAAGTCATGTCCACCACTTCTTCCTCCGTACCGTCCGTGGATTTGTAGAGTAAATTATCCGACATGTTAGGTGTCTTATCGTTTCCGCTATTGTAACCCACCTGAGAATTCAACTGGTAACTCGTACGCTGATAACGCAAACCTCCTCGCAAACCGATCCAATGTGCCTTGAAACGGCGAGCATAATCGAAATAAGAGTCGCTCATGATAACCGTTTCGCGTGCAGCCAAAGCTGAAGCACGATTCTGCAAAGCTTCACCTACACCTTCTACATCAAAATCCGGAACACCGTTCATCGGCAAGTAGGCATTTTCATCCGTATTCACCAATTGGAATGCAAAATGCTCTGAAATGCTCCAATAACGATTAATATTCCACTTCGGAGTCACAGCTAATGTAATGAGACGGTTACCGAAATAATTTTTATTGTCACCATCTCCGTTTTCCAAAATAAACAAAGGGTTGGCCAACGAATTCAAATAAGGCTTGGTCGTTAACACATCGGAAAGGTAATCATCAGCATCGGCCAAATAAGAAGAAATATTCCCGTTTGTGTCAAACGCATACGGGCTGAGAAAAGGAGACTTGATCAGGCTCAGGAATCCCGGTGAAGAAATTACACCATCATCCAATGTGGCCGGCGCCCCATCGTCACGCATATCGCGCGTCACATCGCTATAAGCTGCATCGAAACGCACCGTGAGGTTCTTTGCCAATACGATATCAGAATTCAAGCGCAGATTGAAACGCGAAAAAGAATTGTTCTTCAGCGTTGCATCAGATGCAGCATACCCCACGGATAGATTATAGTTGGCCACGTCATCTCCACCCTGCACGTTGATACTATAGTTTTGAGTGAAGGCTTCCTCATACACATGTTTCTGCCAATCCGTATTATTATGATACACATCATAGTAGTAATAATTCGGATTCGTCTGCAAAAACTTGAAACTGTTATTGGTAGTACCTGTCGTCCCTATCAGTTCGGAAGCATAGATGCGGTATTGTTCCCCATCCATCATATCCATAGATTTTGGCAATAATTCAAAGCTTCCACCGATAGAAACATCTATTTTCGTAGCCATGCTCTTGTTACGTTTGGTTTCGATAAGAATCACCCCATTCGCTCCCTTCGCACCATAAATAGCTGTCCCGTTCTTCAAAACACTGATTTTCTCAATATCCTCCACCATAATATTCGCAAGGAGGTTGTTGAAAAAGCCGTCATGAACAGAAGGAGCCGAAAGCCTCATATCGGTAACGACTCCGTCAATAACAACCAATGGCTGTGCGTTGGTATTGAGCGAGTTCAAGCCGTTCATGAACATGGCCACACCCATCCCCGGCACACCACTGCGCGTAACGGTATGTATATCAGCACCCAACTTGTTTTGAATCTGCCCGTCAATGCTAACTTCATTCGTATTATAATCCACAGCCACTGTTTTTTCACTCGTAGCAGACCCCGAAGCCGTATAGACCGGATTGAAAGTATCGCTGAAAATATAAGCATCCACCGAGCCTTCTCCCCTACCGACTGGAACTTGAAGGGCATTATAGCCGTCACCCCGCATCCAAAGGGAAGTTACATATACCGGGACTTGGATCACGTAATCCCCTTTCTCGTCAGTCATAGCCGCATAGCGTGCGTCATTGAATGCCGAGACACTGATACCCGCAGTCGGTTGCTTAGTAGCATTATCATAGACACGTCCTTTAATTTCGCGCATCGGAACTTCCGACAACATGGACTTTACCATCTTTGCGGAATCCCGTACCGTAGCCTGGGCGGAATCCTGCTCCGCCTCTTGAGCCGCCACCGGAGCTGCCACAGCGGCCATCAGGCAAAATGTTGATAAAATATGTTTCATGGCACTATTTTTCTTCTCTATTGGGTTTGAAATATAAACAATCAAGATACATCTCGCGGTTATACCGCCCAGACTCATTACGACTGATACTGCATTCCAGTGTCAAGTGGACTTTAGCATCAGGTTGGCCATAACTGCATACCGGAACAGTGAACGTACCAATTTTCACCGTGTCTACCCGATAAGGGTTGTTTTGCACCTCGTCTTCGAAATCATAGGTCTGTTCCACCCCGTCTTCCGTCTCGTAACTGATAGAAGCAGTGAACTTACATGGACGGAAATTACGGTCGCTGGCATTATACACCGTACGAGGCAACACTACCGCACAAACATCATACGTACCGGACAACACATCGGGAACTTGGAACTCCATAGTCCAATTGGATGAATTCGTACGAGGAGAAATCACCAAATAGCCATCGGAAATACTGTCGGCAACCGAGCTGCGTGATGCATAGGTACAATCTTCGTAATCTGTCATCATACTCTCATACTCAGCTTCGGTCTTCACAGGATAAAAATATATATCCTCGGGGTTGAACGGCCATTCGTACAAATTATAAATAGCTCCATTACTACAAGCCATCGTATCTCGCACGAAATCGGAAGAAAAAATTCCGCCGGCAGCCAACGGTTTGTAATACACATGGCGTCGTTCCTCGTCATACTTGTTATAGGCAATAGAATACACAGAATCTGCCATGTGGGAACAACCTATATTCCGGTTGTACACCAAATCTCGAATAAGTGCCTGATGGGCATACAAACGCTGTAAAGAATCTGCCTGATTTACGCTACCATAATTAAAATAGGACTGTGCCTCGTCATAAGCCTTATCCCACACCCGAGTTTCAGGAACCAACATGATAAAGCTACTGTCTTCCTCGTTTATGCGGTCAAACCTGCTAAACAATATGTTAGTAGTAACCATCACAGAATCGGAATAGACAATGTTTCCATCCACAATGCCGCTCTGAATACTGGAATTCTCATCCAATTCCAATTTTTCATAACCTTTGAAAAAAGAACCGATTCCGGAATACTCCGACAAAGTAGTCAAAGCCTCATACACATTATATAAATAAGGCAATTCACCAGAAAGCACATGCAAAATTCCGTTCTTTGCCGCTTCATTAGCCCGTCCAGACTCATACGTCACACCTTGGAAAAAACCGGGACTGGCATCAAGATACTTATTATTGAGCATAAGAACCGATTTCATATCTGTACTATTGGTGATGAAATGTGCAATGTGATTCTGCACAAAATGCTGTCCGCACATAGAGTCACCCGACACGGTCAGACATTCCTCCAACAAAGAATCCACATTGAATTGCCCATCTTTGGGAGCCCATACAGTAAAAGTCTGATCGCTAGCCAACAAATCAGCGTACGTCACGTTTGTCGGTTTATTATTGTTAAACACATGCGTGGCACGCAGTACCTTGAGAAAGTCGCCCAAATCCCTTTGCTCCTCCATCACCTGAAGAAGGGACTTGTCGGACACAGGGCGGCCTTCATTACCATAATGTTCGTCCCACGTATCGGTACAAGCCGCAGTTGCTAAGACTGTTGCAGCTACCGCAAACATCTTTATTTTATTATCTGTTTTCATATACCTATTTTTTATATTTACCCTATATCACCTCACATTAATGGGTGTCCTCGGCTTCCACCCCTGCATAGATGCTCTTCGGCACAATCTCGAAATAATTGATAGGTAACTCGGCCTGTGGGTTATCCACTACCAATTTGATTCGTACATAATAATCCTTTTCCGGACTCATATTCTCCGTAGTCAAAATCTTGCGCAATTTCATCGGTTGGTCTCTCAAGATATTTGTTCCGCCTTGCGCCCAAGAATCCATATCTTTCATATAGCCACGGTTGTGCATGGCTTTGTCGATGGCACGGTTTCCTTCCTCGTCCCCTGGAGTATCAGCAACCCAACCAATTAACGGGTCGGTAGGCCAAAGCGTAAAGTCGATAGGCAGCCCCATGGGCAACAAACCATCCGGGTCCGTACCGAAATAAACCTGTACCTTTCCACGCATATCTCCCCAGCCATAGCCGAAACGCACCTCGTAAGTTCCTTCTTTAGGTACGGGAAGCAACTTGAATGTCACGTCAAATTGTCCCACCATGTCGATACAATCCGCATATGTTACCATCCATACATCACGCTTACGTAAAGTCATGGTCGGGGTCTTGCCATGAAAGTCCCATCCTTCAACGACTTTAAATCCCGTGGCACGTTCTGTATTTCCGCGTGCCCCACAATTCATGAATTCCGGGGAAAGTGTAGCTGCCATGACACGAATACGGTCGTTGAAAACGACATCACGAGTCTCCTGGTTATAATCCAAAACCTGGTCGATGTAATGATAGATACCATTCAAGGCCTGCTGGTCCACGTCACCGATTTCTGACGGAGAAAGCACCTTCGTACCCCGAACCGTATAACGTACCCCCACTCCTTTACGGTTGATGAAAAGACCTTCGGACGGTGTACTCATCTTCATGATAGTACCCTGTAACATTGTGGTGTACCAATCTGTACAATCAATCAAATCCGTCTTGGCACATGTGTTTTTAATGTCCCCCGAAACAGTCCAATCATTATAAGCCCCGTAATATGGCAATAAATGATAAGAAATGAAACGGTTTAAGGGGTTTTTACGATTGGTCCAATCGTCATCATACAATCCGGCATCCTTTGGATACATCTGGTCATACACTTGCTTGGCATGTGCTTTCAGTCCGTCCAAATCATAAATGCCATTGGCCGCATAGACTTCATCTGTCTCCACAAAAGCCGTGTAACGTTTCATCCGCGTACCCACATAGCGCATAGTGTATGATGACCCTCCCGTAGAAATGACCATATCCTGATTAACCGAATCTTCCCCACAAGAGTAAGTAGGATCGATATACTGTCTCAACGAATCGCATAAACCCGTCAACCTGAGTGCTTCATTGAAAATGGAAATAGTAGAATCTTCCGCTAATAAATCCGGCAACAGGAACGACTGAGGTACAATCACACGGTCAAGCGTGTGCACCACACCATTTTCCACAGAATCGTCCCGTACAATCAACCGCGCACTCTTATTGATGTAATAAATCACATTATTGTTGTTCAATGCATCAGAGTCACAAGAAAACGTCAAATAACGGTCATTCATGTTAGCCGTGGGTATATTCCCATCTATCAAGTCCGTAGTGAAATAGGCCTGATCAATAATATGGTTCCATGACAAAGTATCGCATTGTTCCTTTGTAAGCTGATCTACACTTTGAATCCCCAATTCATGAAGATATTGCTCCACAGCTTTATTATTAGGAGCCAAACAAGTATAGCTCCCGTACGCTGCCATCATACCATACATACCAGAACGCTGAAGAATGGTAATGAAGTCGCTGAACTCTCCAGAACGGTTCTGAAGGTAATCGGTTACCATCTCTCCTGTAAACGTATAATAATTCTCTGCCAAAGGTTCGTCTGAACAAGACACTGTGAAAGCAGGTATGACCAAAAGTGCCAACACGAACCGCATCAATATTTTATCTATTCTTTTCATATCTCTTATTCAGTTGTGGTTATATTTTCATTCTCATAGGCCGGATTCTGTACCAGATAAGAATTGGCCTTCAACTCATCTTCATGATAGGGAAAATAAAGAGCATCGGGAGTCGAGAGACGGATACGGAGCGCAGCCGTGTTCTCACTGAACTTCTGCATTACCTTATCCAACATGCGGGTGTTGGAACCCTCACGCCGGCAAAGACGTACCAAGTCAAACCAACGCTTACCTTCAAACATCAATTCGCGCTGACGTTCGTCTAACACAAGATTCTCCATACTCAAGCGTGATGTGCCATAATCTTCAAAAACCAACGTATCAGTAGTTGCCACACGCTTATTATTGGCTCGTTTCCATACGGCTGACACACAGGAGAAAGCAGTCCGGTACCGAGCCTCCTGCTCCGATGTCAACGATGAACCATCTCCCACATTTCCGGCAAGTTGAACCTCCGCTTCAGCTTTCATCAACATCACATCCGTAAGCCTATATATAATCCAATTTCCCACATTGTTTGAACGAGTATATTCCGTTACCGTTGGAGCCGACCCCGTAGTCGTATTTGTCCTGAACTCAACACCTGCTGTGACATACTTACGAATGCTCACAGTAGATTCCCCTGACATGTTTTCATATACCCGGCAATCTGTACGCTTGAAATAGGGGTTTGAGCCATCTGCCACTTGGGCATTCAGATACGGGCATGCAGCAAGTTGCCCCACATTCGTACTATTATATGCTCCATAAAATTCTTTCGTCAAAAGATTCTCGCGAGTCTCCGAATCCACAAAATTTAATTCAAAGATACTCTCAAAGGAATTTCCTTCCCCAAATATCTCCGTAAATGCCGTGCCTGCATAAGACGAGCCATAAGGAGCCTCCGAAATCAAAGGAAATTCACCGTAGAGTTCGACATTTTCAATAAAAGAAGAAGATTCCTGAAGCATATCATCATACTGCTCTTTCTTGTAATCAATAATCAAATCACAATAGTCTATGCAACGCTGGTAATCCCCCTGCCACAAATACATGTCTGCCAACATAGCATATATGGCATAACGAGTGATACGGTTCATGTTGTCATCACTATATTCACCATAAGTCCGTATCGCATCGTTCTTCACGGCCTCCAAGTCTGCAATGATATGAGCCAATACCTCATCGAAACCGGAAGCTGGAACCTGATAGTTCTGCGTATCGTCAATGGACGGTTCCGTCACGTAAGGAACGTTACGGAATGTGCGAATCAAATAGAAATAACATAAACTGCGTATAGCTGTAGCTTCTGCAATATTCGCTTTCAATTCAGCCTCCGTATAGTTAGGATCCTTTGCTTGCACCTGAGGCGCATAATGAATCACCGTATTACAGCGGTTGATACACTGGTAGAAGGATTCCCACTTCGCATAACCATTCGTTTCCAACAAATTTTCTTCCGCAATCCGGATAATGTCTTGTGGAGCACCTGCCCCAGTAGTCAAATTATCGGAGCGCATCTCACCCCATACCAGCATCCGCTTCAAACAATCGCCCGACTCCAACTGCGCATAACAAGAATTCACCACACTAGCCACATCGGCCTCTTCTGTCCAATAGTTCTCCAGCACCACGTCATTGAGTGGAATAATATTCAAAAAATCATCGCAGGCTGTCAGCGAAGAAGCGAATAAAGCTACAGAGAACAACCTTGTCACTTGTTTGTTTATATAGAATTTCATAACGTAAACATTTTAAATATTAGAAACCTATCTGCACACGTGCCGTAAACTGCCGCGAACGCGGAGTCTTGGCTCCATCTGTGGCCACATTCATCCCTCCATATGAGACCTCTGGATCAGCTCCAGAGTAATTTGTCAGACAAAATAGATTGCTGGCATTCAAATTGATGCTCAACGAGGTCACCCCAATCCGTCTCAACAGCTTGGGGTTGAGAGAATAGCCCAAAGAGAGATAATTCAGACGCATGAAGGAAGCATCCTCCACGAAACGATCGCTTCCCAAATAATTAAATCCCTTGTTATACAAGGCACGGGGTATCTCCGCAAGCTGCCCTTCCGTACGCCAACGCCAATTGACAGAAGCAGCCTGATTATTGTTATTATACATAGACTCCGCATTCATTCTGGCTTCGTTAATCACTTTGTTCCCCACGCGGAAGTTAAACTGTGCATTGAGCGACCAACGGCCATAAGAAAACTTCAGTCCCCATCCACCGGTAATCTTAGGCAAAGAGGAACCCAGATAAACTATATCCAACTCATTGATATTACCATCATGATTAATATCCTCGTAAATGGCATCTCCACCTTGGAATTCATACAGTTCTGTATTCGTCGTCTTGTCATAACCGAATACCATTGGAATGGTAAAACCGGCCTTATCACGAATCACATTACCATTCTCATCCCGAGCTACCGGAGCGTTCGGGCCACTCACACCTGGAACTTCCACATCCGAATAATCAGAATACTGATATACGCCCTTATAACGGAAACCGTATATAGCTCCAAATGGATTATTGAGCTGGATTCGGGTCAGATAAGAACCATTTTTATTATCGAAGTCTTTATTCAAGCTGGACAAAGCCGTAGGATCCATCTCCACGATTTCGTTTTTGTTATTGGCAAACGTCACGTTGAAACCTAATCTGAATTTACCGACCTTGACCACATCCGTCCCATTGACATTGAATTCCCAACCGTTATTACGCATTTTTCCTACATTAGTCCAAGAAAGTGATGAAAATCCGGATGATGACGGAAGCTTCACATCACGCATCAAAAGTTTAGATGTCATTTGGGTATAGATATTAAAATCTGCCGTAATCATATTATTGAACAACCCAAGATCAAAACCTACATTCCATGTTTCTTTCTCCTCCCACTGCAAATTACTCAACCGGATATTGCTCGGATAAATGGAGTTGGCTCCATTATAGGAATCCGTACCTGTATACTTCGAGAAAAAAAGATATTCATCCGTAGGCTGGCTGCCCACACGCCCCCATCCCGGACGAAGCGAGAGCATAGACAACCATTTTTGCGTACCTCTCATCCATGGTTCATCCACCACATTCCAACGGAAAGACAAAGCCGGGAAATTCCCCCAACGCTTATTATCGCCAAACTTGGTCGTACCATCCCGACGAATAGAGAAGTCTGCAATATAACGACTCTTAAATGCATAATGGGCTGAAAACGTCATGTAAACACTCCTCCATTGACCGGCAGACGTAGACATTTCTGATATCAAGCCGTCAGCCGTAGGAGACTGAATACTTCCCGTCGGAAGGTTATACACAGAATTTAACTGCTTCTTGGAGTCACCGTCCGTTAGTTGGAACTGTGCCATCGCCATGAAAGAATGGTCGGTATTCATGATGTGCGGAATAAATGTCAAGCGATGTGTCGTCGTGATAGCCCGTCCCTTATATGCTTCCGATGAAGCTTTGTTGTTATTCTTATCCGTCCACCCGGCTGTTACCAAACTGGAGGGATAGAACTTGTCCGTATACCTATTCTCAATATTGAACAGCACTTTGCCTTCATACTTCAATTGCGTCTTGGTCTCATCCAAGCCCAAGAGATTATAATGCAATTGAAACTCGGGCTGCATTTTATACAATGTCTCATCATTAGTGGCCTCGTATGCTAAAGCTACCGGATTCACCAAACTGTATTGGTCTTTATCCTGACGGAATGTGGAAGATGCCGTTGGCAACATGTGATAGTAATTCGAAGTGTTATTACCATAAGCATCTTGCTCATAAATAGACATATTCGGCATTTTACGGTAAGCAATATTCAACAGGTCATCATAGTTCTTCTGATTATCTTGATACGTCATATTAAAGTTCGTTACAATCTTAATGCGGTCACTCACAAAATAATCCAAAGCCACACGCGTAGTGAAACGATCGAGTTCCTGAGCTATAACCGTACCCGTCTGGTGATCATAACCGGCAGAGATACGAAATGCAGCTTTCTCACCACCTCCAGAGAGTGTCACATAATGCTTCTGCAACCAACCCACTTGGGTCACAGCATCCACCCAGTCCGTATTATTATTATAATTCTCATATTCCGCAAAAGACGGATCGTAATTGAATTCCGGTATGTTGGACGACGCATCACTTAATGCAGGATTATAATATGCTTCTTTCATCAACATAGTGTACTGGTCACCATTCAACATACGCATGCCTTTAGGTTGATAAGTCATCGTAGCCGCATAGGAATAAGTCACTCTCGTCTTCCCCCTTACCCCACGCTTTGTCTTAATTTCAATTACACCATTTGCTCCCTGCGAACCATAAATGGCTGTCCCCGCGGCATCTTTCAATACCGTAATACTGGCGATATCGTCCGGATTGACATTCAATAGCTCGGAATACTGTTCCTCTGTAGCCGAAGCAAAATCAAAACCAGACAAGTAATCGCTTTCAAACACATTACCGTCTACTACTACCAACGGTTGGGTATTACCGTTGATAGAACTGACCCCACGCAAACGCATGGTTGTACCGGATCCTAAGTCACCGGAGTTAAACACGATATCCAAACCTGCCACACGACCTTGCAAAGCTTCATCGATGCTCGTCAGGCTCAATCCTTCAAACTCTTTAGCATCAATAGTTTGATGAGCCACCGAAACTTCACGTTCCGGTATGGCCAAGCCACTGGATTGCATTACGCGCTTCTGTTTCACGACCACCTCCTTTAATTGCAAGTTGCTCTTCAACTTTATATTATAACGTGTCCCTTTAATAGGGATAAGTTGTGTGGCATAACCTACGTACGAAATCTTCAGACGATGTTTTGGATCCACAATACGGAAAGAAAAGTTTCCATTGATGTCCGTTACACCGTGAGCCACGATACGATTAGCCTCGTCTACTTCGACAACATTCACCATCATCAACGGTTCAATATCGTCAGAGACAGTACCACTAATCATCGTCCCGGGTGCTTGCGCAAAACCCATCAAGGGCAAAGCGACAAACGCACCTAACATAATATGTCGATATAGGGTTTTCATTCATTTATAATATTACTTGGTTTGACATTTTATTCCATATTCTCTGCTTCGTCGTCTTTTTCCCACATTAATGGCCCATCAATTTGATGTACCACAGCGTAAGATGTCGTATAAATCTCCGAAGCTGAAGCCACATCTGCAGTATTGTATTGGTATTCACGTGCCATCAGGTTGTAAAGGCCACCATTTTTCAACACATTACGCTTGTTTCCTGCCGCATCCTTTACTGTCAGATGACTGTCATCACCCTCCACTGTCAAACGACAGTATGAGATAGTGTTATCAGTTCCATTGAGTTCATAAGCGGAAGTCTCATATTCAGCCTCGGCAATTTTCCCCTGCCCGATATATAACGAATTATCCTGAATGTGATATTTGAGAAATTTTTCAATCTGCTCTGTCTTCTTCTCTTTTTCATCCTCATCCTGTTCTGCGTCCACCTCATCCCAAGTCGGCAACTTACCTTCATCGTGTAAAGCTTGTATAGACTCGTTAGTCGGCACATACACCGTATAATGGAATGTATTAAATAATGTAATGCTCGGACTTGGACAAGCATAAGATGGTGCATCAGTACCGCTTCCTGTCGAAATAATATTTGACATGATGGAGGAGCCTTCCAACAATTCGTAAAATTTCGAAAACTCATCATGTTCTTTCAGTAAATCGGGAACAGATTTCTGGGCTGTCTGTATAAGCGATCCCTCCAATATATACGCCTTACCATTTTCTTCCTGATAGATTTGTGCAACAGGCAAGTTTTTACCATGTTCCAACTGCCATCCTCCGGCAACTGTCATATTAGACTGCCCGGCATTCTCGACAAGAATCGTACCTCCGTCTTTTGTCCTATAATACTTTTCCCCACTTTCCACATCACCGACCACAATATGTGTTTCCAAAATATCCGTCAAACGGTCACGTATCTGAGTCGTTGAAGCTTCACCTATCGAATCAAGCCTTGTCCCAGACTCCACATCATAGTTAAAAATAAAAGCCCGTACTTTCTCTGCTTCCGTCTGAGCCTTCTCGTCATAGTGGAACTCATAAATCTGAGTCTGATTCTTACCAAAAGAACATGGGTCAACATAAGTCAACAGTCCTTGATTCGTCGGAATGAAGAAGCTATAAGTAGAATTTTGCGAATTTAGATATACATCGTAATCATATTGTTCAATAGCCCAATTGATAATATTCATCGTTTCGTTAACCAAAGCCGGAAACGAAACGGATATATAGGCTACCGGACTAAATACCTTATTCGTCAAGTAAACAGCTCCGTTACAAGCGAAGAATACGCTATCCACATCTTCCTTTTTAATCTTCAGTTCGTCATTCGCATCATTCAATACTGTGCTGAATTTACTGGGAACAGAATTTGAAAAAGAATTAAGCATGTTTACGTTCAGTAACTTCGAAAGCACTTTATCCGGAACATTCTCCCAAGCCCCATACCTATCTTTCAATACTTTTCCGGCACCATTCTCCCAATATTCTGTAAGTGCGGCATCAGTCGGCACAAGCATAACAGCCATATCTTGTTGCAAAAGTACATCCGTAGAGACACTGGCATTTAACTCTGAATAATATTCATTCCATCCTGGGTCGAATTTTAGCATTGCTTCTACCGGTTCTTCTTTCTGCGTGAGATTCAAAGGCTGTCCTTTTTGTGAACGTTCAGAAAAATAACGTTTCTGAAAAACGGAATCATAACTAGTACCATACAAACGATTATACTCTCGTGTCAACGATTCATCATAATAAGGTGCTGAAAAACGATCCAACATCTTAGAATACTGTTGTGCACGTGGCATTCCTGCAATGACATTAGCCAAATTAGGAAGCGGGGTCATCACATCCCCCATCTTATGTACAAAACCATTCGAACAACGAATGTTTTGTTCTACCATCATCACTCCATTCACATTGGCATCACCCGGCTTACGTTCCGTTGCATAATTAAATAGGAAATTACAATCATCATTGGATATACGACGGTTCTGCAAATAAGCCTCAATGAAATGAATCATAGGTGCTGTGGTCATATCTTCCAAACACGGGATAGCCTTACCTGAATTTTTGTAATATGCCCAATACTTTGTATCCGGCATATCTTCAGGTTTCAAAATAGGCACTGTATCGTATGCCGATGCTGAAGTCAAGCGGCGCATACAGTCACCTTCTGTCGGCCCGGTAGAACTTGACAAGTAAGCAACCTGGCAGGCGTTGTTGATCATCGAACCATAAAGCAACTGCTTCTTCTGTGCCACGGACAAGTCTTCATAACTTCCTACGCCCCATTTCCTATTATTATAGAAACGCGCGTAAGCATCATCATCTGCTACAAATAAGGTCTTACTTCCCGTACGGGCAAGGACTTCGGTATACCCCAAGTCATCAATCATCCTCACCACGTTGGTGTAATTCCCATTCGACTTCAAATAGTCATAAATACTACTGCCCAACCACGCCGGATCTTCATCCATCAGATCGTAGCCATCGTTACAGGAGTAAAAACAACCCAAGGCACAGCATGCCAAACCAGTCCAAAACGGAGCGAATCTTCTTCTGTTTTTCCTTGAACTCATATTAGATTATTTTATTAATGTTATTACTTTCTTTGAAAATAAATCATATCTCTCGTTATCGGGTGCTAAATTACGGGATAAAACGAAAAGTCATTTTCGCCTATGTATCATGTTTCTTTTATTTTGTTTCATTCTTACAAAAAAAGCGAAAAAGCCTCCCTAAAAAGGCTTTTCCGCTTCAATGATTAAAAAAAGTACTAATGCTCTCATGTTACATTTTCTATATCCTTTGTAACATTCTCGGTATTTTACGGCAATTTATCCATGTCGGCTGCAGTATAATTGTCTATATGTAACCTGTATTTCATTAAATCGTCCAGTTTATGTATTGGGGGCGGACAATCGGCCGGTATCGGACGACGAGAATACATTTGGAAATAAAGCAGGCAAGCATCCCGCCACCATTCCGCATCACGCGCCTGCCGTTCGAATCGCATCAACATGGCTTCGTAACGCTCCGTGTCGATATACGGTTGAGCTTTCTGCCACAAATCCACAAACTCCCAAGCATCTTCGACTCCGCTGTTATAAATGTAACAGAGATTATCCCATAAAGTCAAACCGTTCCGCATCACATACTCCCAAGGCACATGATGAAACCATAAAAGATATTCTTCCGGACAAGTCTCCAAATTCCCGTAAAGTGTAGCTAACGGTTCACAATACTGTAGTACTGCTTTCGAACCCCGTACCGTACGGTCGAAACCAATCCCTATCGAATCGGCCCGATGGTAGTACTTCGGCAACCAATCCGGACGGGTATTCGGAGGAGCACACCATGGCTCAGGCCCGTAATGATGCCCGAAAGCAAAGATATGATGCAACCCCAACGGCATCATATAGCTGACTGCCGTATCCCATGAACGTAAAAGCAACTGGCGTACCGGTTCGACGAAATGTTCATCAGCCGAGAAAGTCTGCTTCAGAAACTCTTCGGCAATCTGTGCTGCCGACAGTTCGGTATTCCAACACAAACGACCGAAAGCATACCAATTAGCCTGTGCCATATCGCTTCCGGTCCAGTTGACCACATCCCCGATGTTGGCCACTCCCGCCATGGCCGACCGGGAATGAATACCGACCCGATGCTGTGTGACCTCTACTACTGTTCCGCCTCCATCCCGATAGGTTTCGGCATCTAAACAAGCTTTCCACATCGTAGGTAAAAAGACCGTATGAATGGACTGCCCCAAATACTCCTGGGTTATCTGAAATTCCGGCATAACCTGCGTGTGTTGCATGGCACCGAACAAGGGACTGAAAGGTTCACGAGGTTGAAAGTCTATCGGACCATTTTTCACCTGTACAATCACGTTTTCACGGAATTGCCCATCGAAAGGCATAAACTCCTCGTATGCCTGACATGCCCGGTCGGGACTTGACGCCTGATAAACAAATGCCCGCCACATTACTACACCTCCGTGAGGAGCGAGTATGTCGGCCAACATATTGGCTCCATCGGCATGCGTCCGCCCGTAATCTTGTGGGCCAGGCTCCCCTTCGCTGTTCGCCTTGACCAGAAAACCGCCGAAATCGGGAATCAAGCGGTAAATTTCCTTAGTCTTCTTCTTCCACCACCGCTGTACATCCGCGTCCAAAGGGTCAGCCGTAGGCAACTCTCCAAGGGCTTTCGGGGAAGCAAAGTTCACCGACAAATAAGTCCTTATGCCATATGGGCGCAGCACATCGGCAATAACCGCTACTTTACGAAGCATTCCAGTGGAAAGCATCTGCGGTTTGGCATTCACATTATTGAGTACTACGGCATTGATACCGATGGAAGCATTGGCACGCGCATATTCCTCGTACAATGGGGAAACCGTTTCGGGCAATTCGTCCCACTTCCATATCGAACGCCCGGCATAACCTCTCTCTACCGTCCCATCGGGATTGTCCCAATGGTTTAGGATACGAATGTCGTAAGAAGGCATTTCTGCCACAACCGCACCATCCGACAGTAAATCTCCGGTCTGCTGCCTGCGTAGCAAATCATAGGCTGCATAAAGCACGCCGCGGTCGGATGCCGAAGAAAGTTCCATGTCCTGTCCTTTCTTACGAATCGTAAAACCATCCCTCGTAGCCCCACCTTTAGATACACAAAGAAGCACACGTCCCTCCCCTTTCCAAAAGTCTTTCAATTCACGAGACGCAATATCCAAAATAGCCGTCCGTCCCATACCTTCCGCCAGACGCACGTCAGCCGGTATCGCATTTCGCTCCATGCGGAGCCATAGCCGATGGCCATCCTCTGCATGGAGCGAAAGTACGAAAAACAAGCCTATAATCCACAACCAGTTTTTCATCCTATCATAACCGTTAATCATCCTTTCCTTCTATCGTCTCGATCTTTCCTTCTGCATCATAATGCAATTCACAGACTTTCAGGCTACGCAACCACGTACGTCCTCCCGACGGCACCGAATCATGATGGAACAAATACCATTTTCCTTTGTACTCCACAATACAGTGATGGGTGGTCCATCCTACCACAGGAGTAAGAATTACTCCTTGGTAAACAAACGGGCCGTATGGGTTATCACCGATGGCATAACACAAAAAATGCGTATCTCCCGTGGAATAAGAGAAATAGTACTTTCCATTGTATTTATGCATCCATGAAGCTTCGAAAAAACGACGGTCATGGTCGCCTGCTGTCAGCGGTTTTCCGTTCTCGTCCAAAATTACCACGGGACGCGGCTCTTCGGCAAACTGCTTCATATCTTCCGTCAAACGTGCCACACGAGAAGGTATGGCCGGTTCATCGTCAGCCGGAAATTCCGCACATTCCAAAGCACTATTATCCTTATAACGCTGAAGTTGACCGCCCATCAGTCCACCGAAATAAACATATACCTGACCGTCATCATCCTTAAATACGGCCGGATCCATGGAATAACTTCCCCTGATAGGATCCGGTTCCGGCACAAACGGGCCGTAAGGCGTGTCACTGACAGCCACTCCCAGACGGAAGATGTCCGTATGGTCTTTGGCCGGGAAATAAAGATAATACTTTCCGTCCTTTTCACAACAGTCGCAATCCCACATCTGACGCTTTACCCAAGGCACATCCGTCTTGTCAAGAACCCTACCATGGTCTGTCACATCTCCTTCCATCACATCTTCCAACGAGAAAACATGATAGTCGCGCATATCAAAATGTGCTCCCCAATCATCTTCGGGAATACCGCTCTCCCAATCGTGAGACGGATAAATATATACTTTACCTTCAAACACATGTACCGACGGGTCTGCCATATAATCTCCCGGAATCAAATATCTCTTCTTCATATTGTGAATAGTTTTTAGTTATATTATATATACACTCTCCTCTTTCAGACTATTTGTCATAACGTCCGGACTTCGCCATTTCTATGACGGTCTTCACAAACGGCTTAGGCTTCAAATCCCGGTCGAAAGCCAACGGATAGTCCGTACGCCCATGTATAGGAAAATTGTTTTTCCAAGAGTCACCGTCGGAGACTCCCCAAAATGTGACGCGGCCGATGTCCTTGCTGTGACGCAGATAAATATCGAATAACTTAATATAAAAATCATTTTGTTCCTTAGCCTTTTCTTCCGGAAGTCCGTCCTTATAGGGATCCATCTCATCCTTATAAGCAAAATTAGTCTCTATTGCGGCTCCGTAATTTCCTTTTGGCCAAGGCAATACGCTAAGTTCCATTTCCGTTACCAATACTTTTACCCCGGCACCGATAAAAGCTTCCATACTTTTTTCATATTCGCCAAGCGACGTATTAAGACCTAAATGTGATTGCATGCCTACCGCATCAATACGGCAACCATGAGCCTTCAAGTCTTTGACCAGACGCACCACAGCCTCACGTTTGCGAGGAGAGTCCATACCGTAATCGTTGTAATAAAGCTCCACATCAGGGTCTGCCTCATGGGCAAACTGAAAAGCCAAACGGATAAAGTCAGGTCCTATGATCTTATAAAAAGGAGATTTCCGGAATTCACCGTTTCCTTCGATTGCTTCGTTGACCACGTCCCAACCCTTGACACGGCCTTTGTAATGCCCCACGACCTTATATATATGGTCCTTCATACGTTGAATCAAAACATCCCGACTTACCGTCTTTCCTTCCTTGTCCTTGAAAAACCATTTTGGTGCCTGAGAATGCCATATCAGGCAATGCCCGGTAACGACTTGACCATTTTTCTCTGCCAAATCGCATAAACGGTCGCCATCTTCGAACTTAAAGACCCCTTCCTTAGGCTGCACCACTTCAGCCTTCATGCAATTCTCTGCCACCACGGCACTGAACTGGTCACGCACCAATGCCTGCAAGGCTTTGTCTTTACTTTCTACTTGGCGGACATTAAGTGCGGTTCCTATCAGGAACTTATCGGCAAACGCTCCACGTAGAGTATTTTCTGCCTGTGCAAAACCGTCCAAAATGGCAATAGCAGCCATCCCTAAAAACATACTTCTTTTGAATAATCCCATCTTCTATCTTTTTATTTTAATTATTACCAAATTCATCTTCTCTTCTTCGGGCTAACTCCATCTGCATCTTTTCATTCAACGCTTTTGAAATAGGATAGAAGAAAAGAGCTACTACCCCAATACCGAAACATATACCGGGCACAATACTGGAGGCCATCCGGATACCAAACAAAGAAGCCGACGACTGAGCTATCGTCACGTCGTTGACGTAACCGAATACCGATAAGATGCCACCGGCTATCGCCCCGCCAATGCCTAAACCGGCTTTCAAAGCAAAGACCACCCCGGAAAAACACAACCCCGTGGCACGACGGTGGTTCACATATTCCATGTGATCGGCCACATCGGCTATCATAGCCCAAAGCAATGGTACCGTAGGCGCATACGCCAGACTCTTTAAGATGCCCAAAGTAAAAATCAAGCCCACATCATCCTTAGATGGAAGCATAAAAGCTGCCGTAAACAAAGCTGTGAGACCTAAACAAACCATAAACGTCGATTTCTTTCCATAACGATTCGCCAGGAATTCGGAAAGTGTAATCACTCCTATCAGTTGGACAAGCGCACCGGCCATATTGAACACGGAGAGACCGATGGAATACGATTCGGCAGGGGAAATGACTCCGTCAGCTCCCCGGGTAGCCAACAAACTGAAAGAATCCAGTATTTGCATTCCCGTCCCCAATGCGGCACCTTCTTCCTTCACCAATCCAAGCCGGTCGAGAAAAGCCCCCAACGCCTGCGGGTCTACATAATGTTGGAAATAATAACACATGGCAGACCCCCACATGGCCAAAGTGATGAACACAAACAACGTCAGAATAAACATGGAACGCCATGACACATCGGCAAACAACCCCTTAATGTCATTCTTGACATCCATTTTCTGAGAGACTGGAGGTGCAATACGCTCTTTAGCCGAAAAACCGGCCACAACCAAAAATACAAATCCCACTACCGCAAAAATCGTAATGGTAGAAAGCCATCCCTGCGCATCGTCTGCCCCCGAACCGCGCCCGAATTTATGAACCAAAGGAAGCGTAAGCCCTTGCACCACGAACTGAGCCACGGTAGCAGCTACAAAACGAATAGAAGTAATGCTCGTACGCTCCTTCATATCTCCCGTCATCACACCACCCAACGAACTGTAAGGCGTATTATTAAAAGAATAAAGAGACATAAGCAACACGTATGAAATACCGGCATACACTGCGACCAACGCCTTATTCTCTATCCCCGGATTGTAGAAAGCCAACACATAAAAGACCATGAACGGGAGAGCTGTCCAAATGACCCAAGGCCGGAACTTCCCCCACTTCGTTTGTGTCTTGTCCGACAAGATACCGGCAGCCGGGTCGACAAAAGCATCCACTATCCGCGCAATCAGAAGCACGGTACCCGCTATCGCCCCTTCAAGTCCGAACACGTCGGTGTAGAACTTCAACTGATAAATCATCATCATCTGAAAAACGAGATTGGCTGCGGCATCTCCCAACGAATAACCAATCTTCTCGCCCATCGGCACTTTCCCTAAAATCTTATCCATAATGTTTCTTTATTATATTGCAAATAGTTTTTCATTATATCACCACGCTGCAAAGTAACAGATTTTACCCGAGATTCATTTTCGGTTATGTAATCTATACTTTTTAAAATGAAACATTATCGGAAAAAAACTGCAAAAAACAGTCTCTTTTTGCGTTTTTGAAAGAAACATTCAAGAAAATAGTGACGAACATATCCCGATACAAAGTCTACTTCGTCTTTGGCGAAGACTTAAAAATTACCGTCACTTTCGTATACTGTCCTTGGCACGAATCGATGGAAATCCGGCCACCGTATACCTTCAGAATCCGCATCGACAAGCTCAGTCCGATGCCCTGTCCATGGTACTCACGAACATTACCGGCACGATAAAACGAATTAAAAATATATCTGATGTCGTCTTCCGGAATACCTATACCATGGTCCAGAACTTCCACCTTCACCCCGTCCTCCATACGTACCATCCGGACCTCCACATCCTCCTGGGAATACTTGCAGGCATTATCTATAATGTTCCGGAAAGCCACTCGAAGGAGATGAGAATCGGCCCGCAGTTCGCTCCCGGCTCCAATTCCCGTAACATCAAACCGCACCCGTTCATACTGCCGACACAAATCCTGCAACAAAACGGCCAGTTCAACCGTCTCTGTCCCCCGGCACAGAATATCCTCGTCATGCCGCGAAAGAAACAGCAAATGTTTTATCAGCATACTGATACGTCGGCTCTCATCTGCGATGCGCCGCAACGCCTCTTCGTATTCCTCTGCCGGACGTCGTTTCAGCAAACAGATTTCACACTCCCCCTGAATTGCGGTCAACGGATTGTTCAATTCATGCGAAGCGTTGCTGATAAAAGCCTTCTCGGCCTGAAAAGCCGTGTCCAAGTGGTCCAACATCTCGTTCAACGCACGAATGAGCTCATCCCATTCATCCTTATTCCCGAAGGTCTCCAACCGGACATTCAGATTGTTGACACGTATACGCTTCAAATCTTTCAGTAAATGTTGCAAAGGAAGGAGAATCCGGTTGGCATACACCTTTCCGATGAGGAAGACCAAGCCGCAACTCAACGCCAACAGGAGAAACGCCAACATCAATATATGTTTCTGTATGTCCTGCCCATAATGGTTGGAAGCCATCACCAGAACGACAAAATTTCCTTCATTGTCCGGATAATAAAGAGCCGCGCCCCGTAAACGCCCATAAACAAACGTTACCGGTTCATTTTTGAAAAGCCGAGCCTGCTGATGGCGGTCGAGGTACTTCGCCAAAGTGTCTGCCACGGCCGTCACACTGTCGGCATTCAGTAAGATTTCATAAGCCTGTGGCAGGAGTTCGTCATACTTCTGCTGTATTTCCCGGTAACGGGATTCGTCCACCTCATCCTTTTCCCAATACTTTTGAGCCGTCAGATAAGCCTTTTCCGAAAGATACGAATCATACACCTTATTTATATATCTCAATGTAAAGAGATAGAACACCAATACAATCAGCGCGATGGCACCGACGGTTATTACGGTATAAAACAAAGCTATCTTCGACCCGATCTTCATCCTTCCTCCTTCCCGGCTTTACTGTACCCCCATGATATACCCCATCCCGACAATCGTACGGATAAGCTTGACCTCAAAATCACGGTCTATCTTGTTCCGGAGGTAGTTCACATAAACATCCACCACATTGGTATTCGTATCGAAATTCTTGTCCCACACGTCTTTCAAGAGTACCAGACGGGAAAGCGCCACCCCTTGATGGGTCATGAAGTATTCCAACAGACGGTATTCCTTGACGGTGAGTTCTATCACCGTATCCCCTCGCCGTGCACGGCGGGTGTCGCAATCCAACACGAGGTCGTGGCACCAAAGTTGCCTGTCCGGACGTTCTTTTCCCCGCCTCAACAAAGCCTTGATACGTGCTTCCAGTTCTTGGAAACTGAACGGTTTCACCAGATAGTCGTCCGCCCCGGCATCCAGCCCCTTTACAATATCCTCGGTCGTACCCAACGCCGTCAGCATGATGACCGGCGTATGGTACCCTTCCTTCAAACGGAACTGCCGACAAACCTCAAGCCCGTCCATCTTCGGCATAATGACATCCAACACAAGCAAATCGAACACTCCTTCCTGCAACATAGACCATGCCGTGCCTCCGTCATGTTCCACTTGTACTTCATGCCCGAACTCCTGCAAGCCCCGCCTGATAAACGAAGCGATGTTCTGTTCGTCTTCCGCCAATAGTATTTTTGCCATAATCTTCGCATCCATGGGATTTCATCTGCAAATATACGGATTTTGCATGTCACAAACTCCTTTGCTTCAGATTTCCGTTTTTATCATACAACATTTTACCATAGACAAACTCTACAATCAAAGGAAATACGAACAGGGCAAAGAAAGTAGCTCCCACCAGACCGCCGATGATGACTATGGCCAACGGGCGTTGCGACTCCGAACCGATGCCATGGCTTACGGCTGCCGGAATCAGACCGATGGCGGCCATCGCAGCCGTCATGATCACCGGACGGACACGGGAACGCACACTTTCTTTCACGGCACACGACAACGCCAACCGTTCTTTCAGGTTATGCTTGATATCCGAAATCATAATCACGCCGTTCTGGATACAGATACCGAACAAGGCGATGAAACCGATACCGGCCGAAATCGAAAAGTTAAACCCAGTAGCCCACAATGCCACAATACCTCCTGCAGCCGCAAAAGGTACATTCAACAGTACCAGACCGGCATCCCGAGCATTGGAGAACAAAATGAACAGGATGACAAAAATGATGGCGATACTTACCGGAACCACTTGCGACAAACGTTTCGTGGCCCGCTGCTGATTCTCGAAATCCCCGGTCCATTTCAAACTGTACCCTTCGGGCAAACGGACGGAGGCATTCACCTTCTCCTGTGCTTCGGCCACGGCCGTTCCCATATCCCGGCCACGCACCGAGAACTTCACGGCACAAAAGCGTGCATGATTGTCGCGGAAAATCAACAACGGGCCGGTAATGGTCCTTATTTCCGCCAATTCCTTGATGGGTATCATCGCCCCATCCATTGTCGGCACAAGTATTTTCCCGATTTCTTCCTCGTCCTGCCTGAATTCCGGTTTATAACGTACCATGATGTTGAACTTGCGTTCATCTTCGTACAACAACGAAGCCGACTTTCCGCCGATGGCCATTTCGATAATGGCCTGCACATCCTCTTTGGACACCCCGTAACGTGCCAGACGTCCCTCGTCCAATTCTATACGCAACTCCGGTTGCCCGATGTTCCGAATCACTCCCAAGTCCTCAATTCCTTCGACCGTACCGAGAATCTTGTCGATTTCCATGGCAATCTTTTCCGAACGGTACAAATCCTTCCCGAATACCTTCACGGCAATGGAGCCTTTCACCCCCGAAGCCGCCTCTTCCACATTATCCGTAATGGGTTGGGAGAAATTGAAGTCTATGCCCGGATACATCGAAAGATCTTCCTGCATCTTCTCGATCAGTTGCATCTTGTCCAATCCGCTCTCCCACTCTTTTTCGGGATAAATGTCCACGTGGAACTCGATATTATAGAATCCCGTCGCATCCGTACCGTCGTTCGGCCGCCCGGTTTGGGAAAGCACCTGTTTCACTTCGGGATAAGCGGCCAGTCTGGCCCGCATCTTGTTGGCCAGTTGTACCGACTCGTTCAGCGAAATGCTCTGTGGCAGAGTGGCACGGATATAAATGGATCCTTCATTCAACTGGGGCAGGAATTCCGTCCCCAACAAAGTAAACATCCACAGACCGCCCACGGCCACGATACCGGCAATGCCGACGGATATTTTCCGATGGGCATGGCATTTGTCGAAAAAGGCCACGGATTTCCCGTTGATGAAACGCACAAAGAAGTTGTTCTTCTCGCGCACGTTCCGTTTCAGCAACATGGACGACATGACCGGAACCAAGGTCAACGTGAACAACAAAGCTCCCAACAAAGCGAATCCCAAAGTGTATGCCAACGGGGAGAACATCTTCCCTTCCACTTTCTGGAAGGAGAAGATAGGTATCAGCGCAGTGATAATAATGAGTTTGGAGAAAAACACGGCGCGGGCTTTCTCTTTGGCCGTCTGCCGGATAAGCCCCATTTTCGACATCAGGTTGAAAGTGGGCATCCCCACTTCTTTGGCTTTCCGGTCGAGTGCCACGAATATCCCTTCCACCATGACGACCGCCCCGTCGATAATAATACCGAAGTCTATGGCCCCCATGGAGAGCAGGTTGGCCGACATGCCCATGACCCGCAAACAAATAAAAGCAAACAGTAGGGCCAAAGGTATCACCACAGCCACTACCACCGTCGTACGCCAATCGGCCATGAATATCAACACGATGAATGTCACCAACAAGATGCCTTCGACCAGATTGCGCGACACGGTATGGACGGCCAGATTCACCAGGTTTTCCCGGTCGTAGAACGTCACGATCTGCACGTCTTCCGGCAAGACCTCCTTATTAATATACTCTATCTTGGCTTTCAGCGCATCGATGACTTCGGCCGGATTCTCTCCTTTCCTCATGATGACGATACCCTGCACGACATCGTCTTCGGCCATACGCCCCACTTGTCCCAAACGGGGCAGGCATGCCTCATGCACCTCGGCCAGATGCTTGACCAACACGGGGGTGCCGTGGATATTTTTCACCACGATGTTACGCAGTTCTTCCATGTCGTTAATCAACCCGATACCCCGCACGACATACGCTTGCGAACTTTTCGTAATGACATCGCCGCCCACATTGATATTGCTATTGGCTATCGCCTGATACAGCTCCAAAGACGTAATCCCATAGTTTTTCAGTTGATGGGGATTGACGCTTACTTCGAATGTTTTCACCTCGCCACCGAAGCTCACGATGTCTGCCACACCGGAGACGGCCCGCAAGTTACGCTCTATCACCCAATCCTGCAAAGTCTTCAATTCACGTACGCCCCGCTTCTCGCTGCGCAACGTATAACGGAAAATCTCCCCCGTCGGACCGTAAAGCGGTTGTACCTCCGGTGTCACGCCGTCCGGCAAGTCTGCATCATTCAACAGGTTATACACTTGTTGGCGTGCCACGAAATCATCCACGTCATCTTCAAACATCACATGGAGGACCGAAAGCCCGAAAAGCGTGGTGGAACGTATATCCGTTTTGTTTTGTACCGAATTCATGGCGATTTCAATAGGAATCGTGATGAATTTCTCCACCTCCTCTGCACTCCGCCCCGGCCATTGGGTAATCACCGTCACCTTGGTATTGGTCACGTCCGGGAACGCATCGATAGGGGTATACTTGAATGACACAATCCCCGCTATCACGGCCACGGTGGTACAGAAAAATATGAAGAACTTGTTCTTCAGCGAAAAAGCCACGATGTTATCTATGAACTTGTGCATACTCCTTCCTCCCGACTAACCTGCATTCAATGCATTATAAACCAACAACACGTTACGGTTCAGGACGCGCTCGCCCGCCGTCAACCCGGAGGATAGGTAGCAGACCTCATCCGAGTGCAGGTACACCTCCACTTCTTTCACCGCCAAACGGTCGTCCGATGCCACCGTAACCACATAATAGCGGCCATTTTCGAAGACCAAGGCATGCGAAGGGACACACAGCCGTTCCTTGCCCGTCCCCCGTCCGCAGACTCGGACCTGGGTAAACATGCCCGGCTTCAGCTTATAATCGCGATTGTCCAATTTCACCCGCACGCTCATGGTCTTGCTCTCCTCGTCCAACATATTATATACCTTGTCTATCTTCCCGGCAATGACATCCTCCGGATAGGCCAACGTGGTGATACGCACCGAATCGCCTTCGCCTACCTTACTGATGTCGCTTTCATACACGTCTGCCATCACCCATACGTTTTCCAATCCGGAAATCGTGAACATTTCCTCACCGTCGTCCGAGCGTAACTGTTCTTCGGGATTGACATGTTTCTCCACCACGAACCCGGAAAGCGGAGCCTTGACCTGATAATTGGCCCCGCCCGACATATGGTAAATCGAAAAGACTTCAGCCAGTCTCTCCGCCTCGGCTTCGGCCTCACCCACTTCCCTGCGGGCCTGCATGACATCCTTTTCAGAAGCCATTCCGGATGCCGCCATATCCTGCACGGAATGCAGGTTACGGCGGGCAAGAGCCAACCGATGTTGCGATTCTTTGCGTTGTTTCTCATACTCGGCCACTTCGCCGCTACGGATGACGGCCAACACGTCTCCCCGGCGCACGTAATCCCCGATTTCGGCCCGTACTTCCACGACCGTCCCTCCGAATATAGGATAAACCTGCGCCACCTTTTCCGGATTGAAAGCCACCCGGCCAGTCAACGTCAATTCATCCGCCACCGGCCGGTAACGGACCGTATCGACAGACACCACACGTTTCAAACTGTCTGTGAGGAACATTCCCGGCTCCTCCGTACCGGCCACCTGTGCAGAACGGGAACAAGCCCCTGCCAACACTCCTAAACTTATTAAGAAAAATATATGGTTCATGCTTTTCAAAATTTAAATATCGTACGTCCTACAACCGTGTTCAGGTTCTCCATTGCCCCGAACACATCCCGCCGCAACGCATAGCATTGCAGGCAAGCTTCTTTATAACTCTGATAATAATCGATAAACTCCAGCATATTGATGTTGCGCTCGTAAAAGTTTTCGTTGACGCCCTCCATAAGTTGCTCGAAATCCTGTTCCACCCGGCCGTCGAATGCCCGGTAAAGCTCTACGGCCTTCTGTAATTGATGGCAGGCCGAATAAAGTTCCGTTTCCGCCTTATCCACGGCATACTCCTCCTCCTTGCCCTGTTGCAGCAATTCCAGCTTGGCCGATTTGATTTCTCCTTGGTTACGGTTGAAAATCGGCACGGAGCATGTGATACCAATGGCAAAATAGTCGTTGATGAAGTTTCCGGCACGGTCGTACATCCCTCTCACCGAAAATTCGGGAGCCGCCATAGCCCGTTGCAGTTTCACATTCGCTTCTGCCGCACGCACTTCGGCACGGGCCGCACGCACGTCCGGACGCGAATCCAACATCGTGCCCAAATCGGCAAACGAAACAGCGGACAGGTCTACCTTTTCCAATATGCTCTCGTCCAATACCAGTTCCCGGTCGTGTCCGGCCGGAGCACCCAGCAACAAATTCAACCGCCCCCTCATCTCCACTAATTGCTGTTCCGCGTCCTGCCGTTCTTTCCGCAAAGACAAAAGAAACAGTTCCAGACGCGACACTTCCATCCGGGACATGTTGCCTTTTCCCTCCTGCTCCCTTACCGCTTGCAAGAGCTTGCCTACCGAGGTTATTTCACGGTCGTACACCCTGACGGAACGTGACTGGTAATACGTATCCACAAAACTCCGGTACAATTCGCTCCGCAAGGTGCGCAACACTTCTTCAAAACGGTATCCGGCCGCTTCACGGTTGATTTCCTCCAACTTGATACGTTTACTACGCTGCCTCGCTATCGGAATCTCCTGTTCTATCTCTATCGCAGCTTCTCCCTCCTTGCCCACATCAAAATATTTCCCGTTCAAGCGGTTATATACATTCTGCTCCAACGAAATGACCGGATTGTCGAACAAACGGGCTTGCACCACTTGTGCCTGTGCCCGGTCTACATTATATCTCTGAGCCGTCAACTGCACATTATGTTCCAGAAAGCACTTTTCCGCTTCCCGCAACGAAAGCCCCGTCATGTCTTCCTCGGCATACAAAGCATCACAGACAGTAAAAGCCAGGCCGATAATCAGTAATCTCTTCATGCTTCTTTTCAATTTTTGTGCAAAAATAGAGCCTTCCAACCGGAATAACAGGTGAAAGGCATTATAAAGGACTTAGACGAAATTAGAATATAATTAGAATGCAAGTTTTTCTGTTTGCTCAAGGTATAAAATAGCTTCATTACGTTTTAGAAATATAGATTGGCTGTTTTTAACTTGGATTATACCACTTAAATACCTATCTTTACAAAGTAAGATTAAAGAAATAAGTTTTTTACAACCGATTATTTTTCCATAAGGCCATAATTCGCTTTACCGCTCTATTATTGGTATACTCCTCTTTTATGAAGCGTATTTAAATCTAATCCCCAAATTTCCTCTGTTTCCAATCTTTATTTATTCACTCTAAAAAACATGGTTATGAAAAATTATGTTATGATGGGAGCATTAAGCCTCCTTGTTCTGGCTGCATCATGTTCATCCGATGACCACAACAAAATTCTCAATGAAACCAGGATGATAACCCCAAGAATCAGTGCCACGGTCGCTGATGAATCCCTTAATCAAAGCCCGCTGACTGGCGTCATCGAAATTTACCCCTGTATTTCAGGAACTTCTACCTATTTCGGAAACTATGTCAATGGCAATCTTACACCATTCTATGGCTACTACCATATCATAGACGGGCATATCCTTGAAGGTGAACATAATCGGGAACTCCACTTGCCTATGAATACATACAATATGGTATATTGGGGTACGCCTAAATATGAGGAACCTATTTATGACACTCCGGCTATCCATACACCAGGATTCAGTATTGGCGTAGACTTATCCTCTCTTTACTTCAGTTTATGGAGCAACAATGACGGGACTTACCGCCCTGTATATGACCTCGTATATGCTGTGAAAGAAGCTAAAGTAGGAGAAGAAGACTTAAAAGCATCGCTTAAACGTGTCATCGCTGGTATGAAAGTCATTGTCAAGAAGAAAAACAATGGTATCTTCAGTTCGAACATTACTAACATGCAGGTACGTATCGGAAATATCGCAAACCAAATCAACTTCTATACAGCAGAAGCATCCGACATGACAAAGACGATTAAATTTGACCTGAAACGTTCGGAAGACGGAACGGAAATGAGTAATGCCACTGTAATGGTATTCCCATCCTCAGAAACTCCTCCGCTGGAATTACTCATCACGTTGAAAGATGGCAGCGTACACAAACTGTCACGTAACCTGAATTCAACTTTATCAGCAAACACGCGTCTGACCCTTAACATCGTGATAGGAGATATTTTATCTGGGGGTAGTACCGGGGACTTCACAATCGAAAACTGGAACGAAGTTAGTGAAACCATTGAATTTCCAATGGTGGATTGAGGAGTCCCTGACTTCATTCAATGTTCCTGAATGATGCTGGAGGAAGAGACCGGCTCAAAATATACTTTTGAGTCCGGTCTCTTTTATTTTAAGACGGGCTTCCCTATATTATTCTTCTTTTTCGCGTATTCCTTCCCCGGAGTTTTTCAAAAAATAGCATTCATCCTTCAAAACCCACATTAACAAACTACTATATAGCACTTTACAGGATGAAGGATGTTTCAGGCATCTTTCAGTATTCTGTCATTCGGGAAAGCGGTGAAAAGTTCTCAGCCGAATGATTTTTCGATCTCAGCCGAACGATTTTTCAATCTCAGGCGAATGAAATGAGACTTGGCTGAAATATCCCTGAAACATCTTTCAGTTCATAACAAACAGGTAATGAAACACTTGCCATGCAACCTGAAGGATGAATACCCTTTTTGCAAACTTCCTGGGGAGGAGAGCGCACTTCATGCTTGACTCTGCCCCATTCCCCATAGATAATTTTATCCACGGGCCACACCAATAAGTCCTCTTGCTGCAGGGCAAACGGGTTTAAAGCGTTCGGATTGTAATAATCCACCACCTGCCTTGCAGTAAGTTCCGGATGTTCTTGGATTAATTTCCAATAGATGTCCTTGAACCCGTTCAGGATTTTGTTATTAGATTGGTCCCCCGATTGAGCCCCCCTAAAAAAGAAAGTCCCCTGAAAGTGATTGACTTTCAAGGAATTCAGAATGTTGTCGCGGTGCGTACGGAACTCGAGCTTTATTCTTAAAATGCTATGCACCAATATCTTAATTCGCTAAATATTCCATAGTCCAACGTTTAATCCAACGTGAAAAGTTCGCTGTTTTGCTTAACTTTTTATAGCTGATTAGAAGATTGCAAAGATGTGAAAAAGAAATAATATAACCAATACGGTGTTGCAACAAAACAAACATATGATAATATATTTTATTCATCAATATTTTGGATAAGCTGTCCACGCTTTTCTATTATCTTCATTTCGTTTTATATTAAGTTTAAAACACTACAACTAATACACTCTTGTTCTATCTCTTTGGAGATATTTCTGCAACGCCGAACACAGAAACGAATAAGGTCATCCTCACGCGAGCAGTTGTCTATCACCACGATTTCTATCTTTCGCTGTCGCTTCAAGTAAGAGATGCACTTGTCGCAGTTGGTAGACTGCTGTTATAGTTTAATAATATTATTGGTACTGTCACTATTATCTGTTTATTCTTTTATCCAATTCACTTTTCCCCCTTCACCATATTTGGCGCAGAAAGAGTAAGTTTTATATTTAGGTATGGCTGTGGCTCCGACTATAAGCAGGCGTTCAGCCGAGATTGTCCAATACATGGTATAACCTTTGGTACGGAGAAATTCCTCTAACACCGTCCTGCGAATATGCAATCCTTTAGGAATGCCCTCACGATAATGTATGGTAGAGGCGTAGAAAGAAGCCAAGCGTTCCTCCTTTCCATAGGTGAAGCAAGCATGACTTTTGAAATGAAGTTGCATGGTACTCATCAGTTCGGGACAAGGCAACATATTCTCTCCTTTATATTCATCACCAAATCCAATGGCTTCTTCCTGTAATTGGGTATAGTTGGTCAGCATCACAAGGCAAGGACACTTGCCGTCACCGTCTAATACACTTTCCCAATCTTCATATTCCTTATTGACATAAGGTAACATCCACGGATATTCAAGCAGGCGAATAAATATATCCTGTCCAGATGTCGGCATAAATCTTCCACTGAAATTTTGTTTTACTATCCACTCATCAAACTTCTGCACATCTTGATTGCGAACAAAGAATGTTTCGTATGACAAATAGGCATCCTTATGTTCCCCGTCCGTGGGAAATTCGGAGAAAATCTGAAATAGCAATACCCATTTGCTATCCTCACCCACAAAGAAGTGTTGGCAATCTGCTGTTGTAACCGGTTGCTCCACCCAATCGGTATCTGTCATTTGCTTGTTTATCACAAATGGTAATTGCTTATCCAGCACATCAACTATATCATCATCGTCAATCAATCCAGTGGTCAGGGTGACATCAAAATCATTCAGCGTGGAACTGTACCACGGATAAGGAGGGCGAAGTATGCGCTTATCGCCATCTACTCCAAAGTGCCATCTGTCTGCTACCGCAAAACGATCCATCAATTGTGCCTCTACCGCAAACAGAGCCTTCCACTGATATTTCTTTCCAATTCGCTCGCGTAGGTTGTCATATCGGCTTGTAGAATACACCCCATTATCCAATTCTCCCAATTGGTCATTCCAACCCATTGAGTTGATTTTTTGTGCCACCATGGATTTCAACTGAACGAGGGGTAGCATAGGCGGCCTGTCGTTCTGGTCATGTGACATCAGAGTATAAATGCGGCTTTCGTAATTCGAGTTGAATCCCAATATGTAGCGATTAAAATCAGAAAATCCACACAATGAGAACCAGAGTTTCTTAGAACCTTGAGTGTGGCCGAAGTAGTCCTCTCCGATTTCAATCGTTTCAAGGTCAATTTCTTCTTGCGGTTTGTAAGGTGGCAATGCCTTTGAAAAGAGGTCAATGCCATCTTTCTGCGTTTTGGTGAATAGTAGTATTTTTAACAACCATTCACGTACCCTGACATCCTCCACCGGTTGTTTTCTTTGGAAATGATAGTCATAGATAAGGAGCGATACAGTATTGAAAAGGTCAACATCACGTAAGAGTAACAACGCACCATATACTGCATTATAGAGACCATCTAAAATATAAGTATCTTTGGCTGAATGAAAATCGTGTATCAGCACTTCAAACAAGCGACTATGATTACAAAGTATGCGACATAGCTTCCGTTTGGCATGCGCCCTTATCACGGGATGCGATGATGCACAACTCCAAACCAACAAATAGGCTTCCGTCTTATAATCTTGTTCATTCACATCTTCTGTATAAAGCACCGACTCTTCGTAATGCTCATTGACGGCAGGAGTCCATTTGAAATCCAAGTCCGCTTGGCTCAGTGCATTCAAAGACCGATGCAATGTCGTCAAGAAGCCATTGAGCGAATGTAAAGGCACGCTGAAAATGAAACGATAGCCTAACGTACTTTCCGCTTCCTGCCAAAACCCATTTAAGAGTTCCTGTTCAACGGGATGAAAATGCCACTCCAAACCTTCGATAAAGCATTGTTGAAGAAGAGCATTATTTCTTATCCTCTTTTCTTCAATGATCTCTTTTTTATCGAATTTTTCCGGCCAAAGGATGGTAATGTAAGTAAGAAATTGATAGAAGCCTTCCTTGCAAAGTGTTCCTCGGTCGTATGACTGAATCCACTCTTTAAGCTGCGTTATCTTGCTTTGCTCATCCGACTTGGTATTTAAGAATGCAATGGCTCGTACCACATCTTCCATCTGTTCATACTCAAACTTAACAACAGCCTTTTCATCTATGCTGTTCGTCTGATAATTCCAGTCAGCCAGTAACAAACCGTTTGAAATTAAAGTGTAAAGAAGAGATTTGCTCCAAGTACGATTTCTACATAGTTGATTAGAAACAGCTCTTGCTTTAGTACGAGTGATGGGATGGAATTTGTAACTGAACACTGACAAGTGAGCCAATCTACAGAGATAATACCAAGTGATATTCTGTTCTGGGTCTTCATCCACCGTTTGTGCTACGGCTCTTTCACGCATATAGATATATTGGCGATACAACACCCACAATGACCCTAACCATCTTCTATCGTAATAGGGCATCGAAACATAAGTTTCGCAGAATATACTAAGAAACAATCCGTTCTTGAATCCGGAAAGATTGTTTTTGTAGTCTATATGGTAGGCTTCAAAATATTTATTCACAACGTTCTGACTGTTCTCCAGCCCGGGAAGATGCTGCATCCGATAACTCCACCTGTTCAACTCGTATTTTTCGTGAAACGGTTTTCTCACCGTCACCAGCAACGACAAGTGGGAATACTTGTCGAATTCAATTTTAAGAGTGCCCAAACTCTCACACCAATATTGGTCATCAAGTCCTTCGTTGAGTGCATCAATGATAAAGACTGAACGTCTTGCACCGATATTAGCTGTATCTCTTTCCGCTTTTTTCTGCAATTCCTCCAAATAGTTTTCATTCTCGAAGTTGAATATTTTACGGATTTCAGCAATAATGCCGTCTTTGTTCTTGCTGAACTGAATACCAAAGCACAGATAAACATTCGTCTTTTTGATGAGCTTCGAAGCTATGCTACATACATTATGAGTCTTGCCACATCCAGCAGGACCGTAAATGCAATAGGTTTTATCTTGTCTGCTTGCCACATAGTGAATAGCATCACGAATTTGCTTCCAAGACAATGACTCCTTTTTCAAAGTATCCTCTATCGTTTTCCAATTGGAATCATTACCTCTTTTATGGTACTCCACATCACGCTGCATCCCAATATTATAGTCCAGTTCGGGCGATTCTTCATCAACAGGGGTAGCAAACAACTTTGGATTTGCTTTTCGTAAATCAAGAAATACTTGTTTGCTTTTGCAGAGTATCTCCTCATATTTCCCCAAATCCCTGATGTCCCATAGATTGGCAAACAGTGTTTCGAGTGTTTGGTTAGGCACATCCAGTTCCGGATTATACCGGTTTCCTGCCAGCGTTATCTGCTTATGCAGCTTTTCAGCACACTCTTTTCTTCCATATGCGACCTCTTGAAATTCCACATAGTCTGATTCGGGGACAATACCATTGGCTTTTAGCTCATTTTCAATATTCTTGATGCTGATAAAACCGATATGGCTATCCAGTATATCAGTCACTATGCCGATTATCTTATCACTGTCGGCATAGACCGGTGAGCCAGAGAACCCAGCGTATTCCGTAAGATGCTTCTCGTCTTCAAATACGGCATAGGCATCAAAATCACCCGGTAGTGCCACATATGTTTCGTCCACCCTTATCTTGACCAACTGCCCCACAGTTTCTCCAATCAGAGAATTGGGATAGCCCCAAAAGCGGAAATGCGTTTTCGCATCTATCGGCATGCTGAGCAGTGAGCCATGCGCATAATCGACCGTTTCGTCCTTTAGCTTCAAGATGGCAATATCTTTCCCTTTCTTTACTATTGCAAGCTCGCATTCATGGGCTACTCTTTCGATTTCCACATAGATAGGATTGCCATTCAGGGAAGAGCCTACCACATGGTATGCTGTAAGCAGGAGATGGGCATCCACAAAGAAGGCCGTGCCCCTTTCCGTGCCACACTCCACTTTATGTGTGATAGAAGGTATTGCGCTTTTATTGTTCATAGTGCTATTTCGTTAATTTGTGCCACTTCTATTTCGATACCCTCATTTTTCAGCATCGCCACTTCCGCTTTCATCTTATCGTAGATGTTATTCTTATAATAAGTTGAATTGAAGTACAGTCTGCGCTTTTGTATGGCATCAGACTGTGTTGAATAGATGATATTGGCAAGCGTATGTAAGTGCGGAGCTGAGCTTGTGCATCCGCAGAATATCCAATTCTCGCTATCGATATGCTTCAACAGTTCCTTTGATAAATTGGTCTTGCTTCCGTGATGAGGCACTTTTATGGCATCAAACCGTATTTTCTCGTCTGAAGGTATCTGATTCTTTTTCTTATAAGCCTTGATACCTTCTATCACCACTTCCGAGGTGGCATCGCCCAAAAGCAGGATTTTCTTGTCATTCAGTTCCCAAACAAACGCAATACTGGCTCGATTGGTCTCAGAAGAGTCTTCTCTGTCCGGCTTCCCATATTCGGCTTTCAATGTGCCGATGCTACTGGATATCTTATTTTCAGCAAGCAACTCCTTCTGATTGTAGAGTAAAGAGAGCAGCTCAAACAATTCCACTCCTTTTTCTTTCCCTTGTTCAAGTGGATATTTTCCGTAAAACATCTTTGCGAATTCATCGAGGAGGTGTTTGTTCAGCTCATTGATAGCCGTTTGGGTAGGCGATACTATAAATATCTTCCCCAATTCACCCAAAGAAAGGTATTCGCCATCAACGAGTTTTAGATTCTTATCCCAAGCGTCCGCCCAATGTTCTTGAATCAATGTGGATAGTACCAATGCCTCTTTGGCAGCGACTTTCTTTTCACTTTTGGGATTCCATTGGGAAATACAAGTCCTCAATTTTTCAATCTGTTCCTTTTCAAATTCGGTAAGAGGTTCAACTTGTGTATTCTCCTCCTTTACAAAAAGGTTGTTGTAGATAATATAATCTATCTTAAGCTCCGGCATTTGATACAGCATATTACAAATGCCATTGATATGGTCTATATCAATATGTGTCACCACTAAATAATTGAGGTGGCTATGGAGCGTATCTGTAACTATAGCCTTTATCTCATCGGTGAAACAATGACAGTCCGCCATTATCGAGAAACAAGTGCCATCTCTTTTGTCTGCAAGACAGAAGATGCAGTCACCATTGCCGGAAGCAGGAAAAAGGATTTTCATATTATGATTGAATAATTTTATTAATATTAAAAAACAATATATACCAGCCATCCTCATTCATTCGGACAACTTCAATGATGTCTTTGGGATAAAAGTAAGGGATATCGGTTAAAACCCTCTAATGTGAACGAAACCGTCTCAGCGAAAAGGTCTATCTGTTGTTGCAACTGCACCTCTTCGCTCAAATGGTAGATATCACTACTCGTCAAAACTTTCTTTATTAGCTCTGACTTGCTCATGCACCTGTACCCGTAAATCACCAACAATACTTTACGATTGAGGTCGAGTGTTTTCAGAAGCGTACTCCTTTCTTTGATTCTGTCTAAAAAATCCATATCTCAATATAATTATGCAAACACAAAGATATATCATTTCTATCTAGAAACAAGCAGGTTAGTATGAATTCTTCTTGTTTTTTTTGATAAAATTCTTCAGAGTACATCCTGATTATTTTATGCATTTCATAGCATGGTTTAAGATAAAGTTCCGGAAGCTCAAAGAAAAGTTGGGTGTAAGCCGCACCCAAAAAGAGGACAACAGACCTAAAAAAGGGTTAAGAATATAATTCCCGTGTAGAAAAATAAAAGTGTAATTCATCCACCAAATAGAATTACACTTTTATTTTGTTTACAGATAATTTATTTCAACGAGCTATGAAATAATGTATCAAACGACCATTACTTACCCCATTTCTCACCCCATTTAAATGTGTGAGTAAAGCCTAAAGAAATGAATGGAGCAGACATCTTCAAAGGTTTACAAGATGCCGCGTGGATAAAATGAAAGCTATTTGTATCATACTCTGCCTCGCCTTTCTTTCCTGATATGCCCGGAGCGAAAGAATAACCAGCTTTTAATTCCAAATATGAATTATTTGTTGTACGTAAAGACAATCCAATCGCAGGGGCAGCAAAGAACCCCATACTTGACGGTTTTCCTAATACATACTCTATCGTACTATTATCATCTGCTGCATCATAACCATACAAATCATTGATAGAGTAGATACGTACACCTGCATCACATGCTACAAACGGAGAAAAGCGTCTATCCGTCAGCCTATACGAGCCTCTGGCGAATATTTTTACAGCAGAGATACTAACATCAAGGTCGGAGTTATAGTGATAAACATTACCGTCATCTCTTATCTTGAGAGATTTTACACCATCTTCTGCATAAGAACTAACAAAATCTCCCCCAAATCCTATACCTAAATTTATATGAGGATTAAATTTATAAGTGAACACTAGTGCACCCGTTCCACCGTCATATTCATCACTTCCAAAATTGACTTTACCACCTTCCAACGTTACTTGCATGCCTCTATCACGAGTTGGCTTTTTAGGCTTACGAATAGGCGACTTATGAAAACTAAATCCAGTTCTCATACTAAAAGCACCGCTACTACCACTTCCTTTTGTTGGGACAAAATGAGTATATCCTACTCCCAAATTAAAATCTACCCGTTTAGATAAAGGAATTTCCAAAGTTGGCATGATTTGTATCATAATATTATTCAGGACTTCAACTGTTGTTTGGTACTTGCCACTTCCAACGGTAATATCACCAGAGGTATTAAAAACATATCCAGCACGAATAATCCCCCCGAGAGTCAAAGATGTAGATTTTAAAGGGAAATATACTTTAAAATCGGAAGTCAAGGGAATTGAAGGGTCACCGTCACTTGTAGGAATGAAAGCTCCGGTACCTATCCCCCAATAAAAATTCTTATTGAAACGTTTGCCTATTCCAATTTCGGCAGAAATACTCCCACCACCGCCTTTAGTTGCAATATGATATCCTGCGTCAACGCTAAAATCAAGCCCTCTATGACGCCCTTCTTTCTTAGAAGATTGTTTTCTTTCTTTAGTAATCCTTTCAACTTCGGACATCTGATAAACTAATAGACTTCCGTCTGCTATTTGTATCTTAACAGAGCCATTAGGAGTTTGCTCCACAATATTACCTTTGATTACACTTCCATTGCGGAGATATATAGTCTCTTGTATCTGCTGCGCAGACAAGCTACAACAAATAAAGAATAAACATAAAAAAGAGAATATTTTTTTCATACCATTATTTGTACCTTTTAGTTTTAGTAGTTCCATATACTTTTGCTCCGTTTGACTTTTTGACTGCATACGCTCTATATGTTACAGTATAATTTGAGTTTGAGGTAGTTACATATGCAGTTGCTTTATGGAGACCATCGGTTATTGTTCCAGTAGTTTTACTTGGTGAATTTCCAAACATAATACCAACTTCAGAAGCCAAATGTCCACCCTGAACATTATACCCTGCTGTAATGGTATATTTGTACTTAGACCCACTTTTTTCTCTCTTAATTGTACATGCTCCGGTTGTTACCGATAACGTTCCAGTGGTTGATGCAGCTTGTTCAATTTCTATTTCTGCAGATTCTGTACCTGCACAAACTGTAACTATAGCAGTCCTTTTATTTGAGCGATTCCGACCAACAGAAATTTGTAATTCACTATTGCCAGTTCCCGATGTTTTATCAAAAGTTACCCAAGAAGCATTTTTTGTAACCACTCTCCAATCTGAATTAGTTTGAATAGAAATTGTTTTAGTTTCTCCGCTACTGGGTATACTAAAATTATTTTGGTCTATTGCTAAATAAGCATCTTCCCAATCCTCTGTGCAAGAGGATACAGAAAACATACTGGCTACAAGTATAGCCAAAATTGATAATAATTTAATAATTGATTTCACGTTACTAACTAAATTAAAAGGCGGAACCATTCAACGCTTATTTTAATCTCAGGTTACCGCCAAGTTACCTTACTCACAAACAAGCATGAATGGTTCACGCCCTATGAACGTGAACCTTCTGAGCTTGTCCTCGTGAGTGAATATTGGCGGTATTCGAGATTAGAGAACAAGAGCTAAAGCCCAATATCTTTTATACGTATGAACAGAAACGCTTTTCCGTTATTAATTAAATTAATTATTTACTTAAATATGGAAAGCCTATGCCTATTGCAAAAGCGCTTTCAGGTTTCTTTCATTCTATCTGTTTCTTGTTTAATCATTTTTTAAGTTAATACTACGGCAGAAAAAGAGAAAAGAAATATTCGTTTCTTATCTTAGTTTTTTGCCATTTATCTATTCACTAAAATATCAAAGTAAAAATACCCAACTTCACATTGCTGGGTGTAAAATTGGATATTGCCTTTGTAAACTATTGATTTTCAATTTTGTTGCGGTGCGTACGGGACTCGAACCCGTGACCCCATGCGTGACAGGCATGTATTCTAACCAACTGAACTAACGCACCTTTAAAAGAGGAATCAGGCGATTTCCTGATTGCGAATGCAAAGGTAAAGACTTTATCTTAAATAGCCAAATTACTTCCGTACTTTTTTCAAAAACCAAACCTGTTTTTTTTGAAACTAAAACTTCTTCCGATACAAAACTACAGTCGGAAACTATAGATATAGGCTGATACGTAATCTTCTTCTTTGTCCCTTAACCAATCCGCCAACAGGGATACACGTTTGAAACCGAACCTCTCAAACAAATGTTGTGCCTTCATATTCTTTTGGGAAACTATAGCATAAAGCTGGTGCATATACAAATGTTCGCGAGCATAAGAAACAAGCATCCCCAATACCTTGGTTGCAACTCCCCGCCCCCTATACTCCGGAAATAACAAGATTCCTATCTCCGCACGTAAATGCCGAGGAGAAAAATCCATCAAATCCACACAGCCTAAAACCAAATGCTCATCCTCCGTCTCTATAACCAAACGCAACTGTCCATCGGCATAAATGTCGTGGCGTGACTCTGCTATATATGTTTTTAAGGAATAACGGGAATAAGGAACATTCGAACTTCCCCATTGCCACAACTCTTCATCATTTTCAACACTATATAACCACTCCAAATCTTCCGGTTCAAGTGCACGCAACCGTATATTATCTGCCGCAAACATCATCGTATTTCGTTTTTCAATATACGTTATTCATCGTTATCAACTTAGATGTCTCCATAGAGTAAGTCGCTATCCGTACCCGGGTATGTTCTGCCCCGAGAGACAACAGGTACAGCATTTTCTCATAACTATATGCCCCGGTATCATATATGACATAATCATAGGCCTTCACCGAAAGAGACGGATCAAGATGGCCGTCCGGCTTATTCGACTCATCCGCTACCACAAAATCTATCTTCAAGTTATTTTCAAGCCCCAATCTGCATAGCGACTCTACAGCTTCCGGACGTCCCAAAAACAAATATGATTTGTCAGCCTCGCGGTCTCGTCCTCTTCCTATCCATCCGAACAAACGCTCTTTCTGGTGCATACACAAATCCAAGACTCCCCGGACAATAACAGCCATTTGGATAAAAGGTGCCAACCAACGATTCGAACGACGGTAATGTTTGTCAAAAAAGATAAGCATGGCCTTATAAAAAACATGCACGTAACGGAAAGAGCTTTTATGCGTACTTTCTCCCTTATAGTGCAGAATCCTTAACGGCTGATAATAATTCTTATAGCCACATTGTAATAAACGATAAGAGAGGTCGATATCTTCTCCATACATGAAAAAATCCTCATCCAAAAGTCCGGTTTTATCAAGTGCAGAGCGGCGCACCATACAAAAAGCCCCCGATATGACATCGATCTGATTGGTCTTGTTCTTATCCAAATATCTCATGTAATAACGTCCCAAACGCCGCGAATGAGGAAACAATGCACACAAACCGGTCATTTTGCAAAAAGACGTAAAAGGAGTAGGCAACCCCCGACGAGATTCCCAAGCAAAACCACCGTCGTCCTTCAACATAGCAACCCCCGTAGCACCGGCCTCCGGATGAGTATCCATAAAATGCAAACATCCGGACAATGTATTTTCTCCCACCACCGTATCCGGATTAAGTAGCAAAATATATTCACCTGTCGCTTGCCTTATCGCCATGTTGTTCGCACGGGAAAAACCTACATTTTCCTGATTTTCTATAAAATGGACATCTGGAAAACGAGAGCGTATATATTCCACCGATCCGTCGGAAGAAGCATTATCCACCACCCAGATTTCAGCATCCAGTCCATAGCACGCCCGTATCACAGAGCACAAGCACTGCTCCAAGTAATACTTCACATTGTAGCTGACGATTACGATTGAAAGTTTCATGCCTTTCTCTGGTTTTCTGTCTTTACACCGTCATGATTCAATTCCAGCCCCGTTTCATTCTCAAACTTTTCACGGGAAGGCCAGCAAAAACATAAAGCCAAAGCTGTAATAAGCGCACAAATAGAACCGGTTGAGTCCAATGTCAGATAATAAAATACGATATTCGTCCACCCCGTAACAGCCAACATCGCCATACGTACCTCACTCCATCTTTTATATTTCAAACCGGACCGTTGCGGAAAGTCTACGGAATAAGAAGATTTCACCACTCTAAACGACATCATTTTCAGAGCCATAGGTACCAATACGATAACCATGATGATTCCCGTCAGATTGATATAGTAATCTGCCAGTTCATTCCCTACAGCCCATCCGGCAGTCCAAACGTCCCACTCAAACAGCCCTATAAGTACGGCCGCCCATATAAAAATAAGACAAAACTCCAACCGGAGTTTCTTTATAACATTCTCCATCTCTCTGTTCTCCTACATTTGTCCCGTAAAGACTACACGGTTCACAATAGAACGTCCCAACGTTACTTCATCCGTATATTGCAGTTCATCATTTTGCGCAACCCCACGTGCAATCACGCTGATACGTGCGGCTGCATTTTCCAACTTTCTGTAAATATAAAAATTGGTCGTATCTCCCTCCATTGTCGGACTAAGAGCCAATATCACCTCTCTCACGCCTCCGTCTTCCACGCGCTCTACAAGAGTTTGTATCTGAAGGTCGGAAGGTCCCACCCCGTCCATCGGAGATATCACTCCACCAAGTACATGATAAACACCCTTGTACTGATGTGTATTCTCTATAGCCATCACATCCTGAATATTTTCCACCACACATATCGTGGAATGGTCGCGTTGCATATCCGAACAGATTTCACAAACGTCCGTATCCGAGATATTATGACATACAGAACAATATTTCACATCATGCTTCAACGTAATCAACGACTGGCCGAAACTCTCAACCGCCTGTACATCCTGCCTCAACAGGTGTAGAACTAACCGCATGGCGGTCTTCGAACCTATCCCCGGCAACTTCGCAAATTCATTTACGGCCTTTTCTAATAATACTGAAGGATATTGTTGATTCATCTACAATCAAAATACATAAATTTGTGCAAAGATAACCAAAAGCCAAATAAAAAGCGTATATTTGCCAACAAAAAAATACAAACTGACATGGAAATCAAATCAGCAGAATTCGTCATCAGCAACTCTTCGGTCGGGAAATGCCCTTCTACCCATGCTCCCGAATACGCTTTTATAGGCCGTTCCAATGTAGGCAAATCCAGTTTGATTAACATGCTGACCAATAATAAAAAATTGGCAAAGACCTCCGCTACACCGGGGAAGACATTGCTTATCAATCATTTTTTAATCAACAATGAGTGGTATCTGGTAGACCTTCCGGGATACGGTTACGCCAAAATAAGCAAAAAAGAACAAGAAAAGTTGCAGCAAATCATCTCTTCTTATATACTGTGCAGAGAACAGATGACCAACTTGTTCGTACTCGTCGATTCGCGACACGAGCCTCAAAAAATAGACATGGAATTCATCGAATGGCTCGGAGAAAACGGAATCCCGTTCAGTATTGTTTTTACGAAAGCCGACAAATCCAAGCCGACTAAGCTCAAGGCTAATATTGACGCTTATCTTAAAGCCCTAAAAGAACAATGGGAAGAACTGCCTCCTTACTTCATCACCTCATCCGAAAACAAAACGGGACGTACGGAACTCTTGAACTATATTGAAAGCATTAATAAGTCGTTATAAGCAAAGCCTCTATTAAAACGAGTAATTGATACCCAAGCTGAACCATTCTTTGAACATGAGATAAGAAAACTTTTTATCCTCATTCCGATAATTCTCCGAACTGTCATCTATACGAGGATAGAGAAACAGTTTGGAATTCAAGAACCTGTTTATCGTGAAAGTAAATGTGTTTTCCCATTCGATATCGGTCGTTTCCAAATTGCTGAACCAATATATACGGGCATCCCACTTGATGTTTTTCCATATCTCCCAACTATAATTCACAGTAATATTCGGACCGAAATTATTGTACATACTTCGTCCGGACTCCAATCCAAAATTACCGAATAACGACCTGCGCTCTACCGAACGAAAGTTATAGGCTACGGGAGACAAATTGGCAGAACCTTTAAAACGTTTCAATTCCAATTTATAATCCATACCTAAAGAAACGACCAAATTGAACGGAGAAAGGAAATCGGAAGAAACCTCGTCGCTATTTGCCTTGAAACTCGGATAAAACTGAGTATATGCCTGAACCTGCAAAGTATAAAACCAATGTTTGGTAGCCTTGTAACCTATTTTAGTGGTCAAACGCAACAAGTCGTCATTAGTCTTGAGTTTATGCTTCTCGTCCGTTTTCGAAGTCTGAAATCCCAAACGCATTTCAAGCTTGTTGTCCCATTGTATTTTCTGTTTGTTATTGAAGTTCGCCTCCATGGTTGCCAAAGCCAACATCGTATAATTGTTATCACCGCCCTGATACCAATTCTCGGAATAATAATTTTGGGTAAACTGAAACGAATAATCTCCTTTGAATTTCCAAAAATTAGGACGCCGTACCTTTAAACGTATGGTATCTACATCCTGTGTTAAATCAACATTGATCTCATTTTCCACCAAATGGGTCACAGCAGGCAATTCCGGTAAGACTTCTTTCTGCAACCCACCGGCTTTTTCCAAGTCGTCTTCCGTAGTCTGAATCAACCATGGAGTACGGACATAAGCCTGCATCAGCATCCTATTCTCCTCTTCCAATACCAATCGGTCTTTATCTCTATAATTCAACAAAGAAGGGACATTCTTTTCACGTCCCGGAAGTGTGAAATTCCACTTTACACCAAACTCCTGCTTCATGGGGGCATCATAAAGCGTCCCCGGAGCAAACAACCGGAAATAATACGGAGTGAATCTCACGGTTGAATCCGTCTGTAAATTGCTTGTTTCCCAGACAAGTGCATTCAACAGAGCTGTATATCTTTGCACTACAGCGTTCATCGACAATGTATCCACGATACACGTACGCCTGTTTCGAGCCCCGATATCAGTACTGAACAAGTATGACAATATAATGATAAAAAAGAACCTTATTTGCATCCACGTTTTCTTTTGTCGACACAAAGATATATCTTTTTTAAAGGAAAAGTCCCACGGAACTCAAAGTTTTTTGTAATTTTGCAACTTAATAGTTGTATTATAATTGAATTCTAATCCAAAAATTATAACATTGTGGGAGAAACAAAGTATATCTTCGTTACTGGCGGAGTAGCCTCATCATTAGGCAAAGGCATTATATCCTCATCTGTGGGTAAATTGTTGCAAGCTCGTGGATACAACATTACCATTCAAAAATTCGACCCCTATATCAACATCGACCCGGGTACGCTCAATCCGTACGAACACGGCGAATGCTATGTTACCGTAGACGGTCAGGAAACGGATTTGGATTTAGGACATTACGAACGTTTCACCGGAATCCAGACTACCCGTGCCAATAATATAACTACCGGTCGGATATACCAAAGCGTTATCGAAAAAGAACGCAGAGGGGACTATTTGGGTAAAACCATTCAGGTCGTACCTCATATCACGGACGAAATCAAACGGAACATCAAATTGATGGGTAAAAAATACAAGTTTGATTTCGTAATTACCGAAATCGGGGGAACGGTAGGTGACATCGAATCCCTGCCCTTCCTGGAGGCCATCCGCCAATTACGTTGGGAATTGGGCAAGGATGCCATCAACCTGCATCTGACCTACGTTCCTTATCTGGCGGCTGCAAAAGAGTTGAAGACCAAGCCGACCCAAACATCGGTCAAGCAATTGCAGAGTTTGGGTATACAACCAGATATTTTGGTACTTCGTACGGAACATGAACTGAATGCGGACATCCGGAAGAAAGTGGCTCATTTCTGTAATGTGGACGAAGAAGCAGTCATTCAAAGCCTGGACATGCCGTCCATCTACGAAGTACCTCTGAGCATGCAAGCCCAGAAGCTCGATGCCATTATTTTACGCAAGATGAATATGCCGGTGGGTGAAACGCCCCAACTCGGTCCATGGCGCTCCTTCCTCGACCGTCGCAACAAAGCTACGGAAATCGTCCACATCGCCCTGGTTGGCAAATATGATTTGCAAGACGCATATAAGAGTATTTTAGAGTCACTCGCACATGCCGGAACCTACAATGACTATAAAGTCAAGACACATTTCGTCAATAGCGAAAAACTGACCCATGAAAACGTGGAAGAGCAACTGAAAGGTATGGCGGGAGTGGTTATCTGTCCGGGGTTCGGGCAACGGGGCACCGAAGGTAAAATCATTGCAGCCGAATACACCCGCACCCACGATATTCCGACGTTCGGTATTTGTCTCGGCATGCAAATGATGGTTATCGAATTTGCACGTAACGTATTAGGATACGTAGATGCCAACAGCCGCGAAATGGATGAAAAGACTCCGCACAATGTCATCGACATCATGGAAGAACAGAAAAATATCACCCAAATGGGAGGTACAATGCGTCTGGGGGCCTATGATTGTGATGTACGTGAAGGCAGTAAGACTTTTGAGGCATACGGACAAAAGCAGATTTCCGAACGCCACCGTCACCGCTACGAGTTCAACAACCAATATATTAAGGAGTATGAAAAGGCCGGCATGCAATGCGTCGGCACCAACCCCGACAGCAACTTGGTGGAGATCGTGGAAATCCCGACATTGAAATGGTACATCGGTACACAATTCCATCCGGAATACAGCAGTACGGTACTCAAACCGCATCCATTGTTCCTTTCATTCGTAAAGGCAGCCATTGAGAATTCATTGAGCACCAAAAAGCAATCTAAAGACAAATAAATAAGAATATGGACAAAAACACGCTTACAGGATTTATCCTCATTGCGGCAGTACTTATCGGATTCAGTTATTTCAGTCGCCCGAGCGAAGCGGAAATGGAAGCCCAACGCCGACAGGACTCTATCGCTACCGTGGCTCAACAAAAGGCACAGATGGCACAAGAAGCCAAGGAAGAGGCTGAAATAGCGCATCAGGCACAAGTAGCTTTAGACACGACGTCATTGTTTTACGCCCACAGGAGAGGAGAAGCACAAAACGTCGTATTGGAAAACGAACTGATTAAATTAACGTTCAACACACGTGGGGGAACCGTCCAAAAGGTTGAACTCAAAGAATATAAGAACCAACAGGGCGGCCCGGTGACGCTGTTCGACGAAAAAGACGTACGCATGCAATTCATGTTGGGTGGGAAGACGGAGAACATCAACTCCGGCGACCTCTTTTTCACCCCAATCAACGTCAGCGACACGACCCTCACCATGCGTCTCCAGGCTTCCACAGGAGGCACACTGGATTTCGATTACAAGTTGTTGCCCCATTCCTACATGGTCGACTTTACCATCCAGGCCAACGGTTTGGGCAATATCTTCGCTCCGTCTATGAAAACTCTGGACATCGCATGGAATGAAATGGCACGCCAACAAGAAAAAGGCTTCGATTTCGAAAGCCGTTATTCTTCCCTGACGTATAAAATAAAGAATGAGGGAACGGATTATCTGAGCGAAACCAGTGCCGAATCCGAAAAGATCGCAGAACCCTTAGACTGGGTCGCTTTCAAGAACCAGTTTTTCAGTTGTGTATTGATAGCACATCAGGATTTCACAGAAGCCCACCTCAGCAGCACGCCGCAGCAAAAAGCCAGCGGTTACCTGAAAGATTACGAGGCCGACATGAAAACGTTCTTCGATCCCAGCGGAAAGACCCCTACTCAAATGCAGATGCTGTTCGCTCCGAACAATTACCATCTATTGCAACACACGAACAAACTCAGTGCCAGTGACAAAGACTTGGAATTGGAGGACCTTGTTTATCTGGGCTGGCCGCTCTTCAAGTGGATCAACCGTTTCTTCATCATATACATTTTCGATTGGTTGAGCAGTCTGGGACTGTCAATGGGTATTGTCTTGTTGTTGCTCACGATATTGGTGAAAGTACTGGTCTACCCCACCACACGCAAGTCTTACTTGTCTTCTGCCAAGATGCGTGTGCTGAAACCGAAGATTGACGAGCTTAACGCCAAATATCCGAAACCGGAAGACGCCATGAAGAAGCAGCAGGAAACCATGCAGCTTTATAGCCAGTACGGGGTCAGCCCGATGGGCGGATGCTTGCCGATGCTGTTACAGATGCCTATCTGGATCGCTTTGTTCAACTTCGTTCCGAACGCCATCGAATTGCGCGGAGAAAGTTTCCTTTGGGCTTCCGACCTTTCGGCATACGATGACGTAATACGATGGGACAAGTCCATCTGGCTTATCGGAGACCACCTCAGCATTTTCTGCTTGTTGTTCTGCCTGACCAATATCGTCAACACTTGGATCAGCATGCGCCAGCAGCAGAACAGCATGACCGGCGAACAAGCACAGCAAATGAAGTTCATGCAGTATATGATGTATATCATGCCTGTAGCCTTCTTCTTCATGTTCAACAACTACTCGTCCGGATTGAACTATTACTATTTCCTTTCCGGTCTGACTAGTATTCTTATCATGTGGTTCCTACGCAAGACCACCGATGACAAGAAGCTTTTGGCTAAGCTCGAAGCCAACTACCAAGCTAATAAAGCCAACCCTAACAAAAAGATGTCGGGAATGGCCGCACGGTTGGAAGCACTGCAAAAACAGCAGCAAGCCATCTTGGAAGAACAGAAAAAGAAACAAGCTCAAAACAAAAAATAACAATATATCCAAAAGAATCATTCCGGGCTATCCGCAACCGTCCGGAATGATTCATTTTTTTAGCTCACATCTATTATGAATCTCATTCATGTTATGACCGCAGCCCTTACCTTGGCTTCCACCAGTCCGGTATCCGGAGCCAACGACGGACAAATCATCGGAAAAAACCAGATTACACTTACCGGAGACCGCCTCACTCCCGAGGCATTATGGGCCATGGGACGGATCGGAACTTTCGCCGTCTCTCCGGATGCCCAAAAGATTGTGTACACCGTCAGCTATTACAGCGTACAGCAGAACAAGAGCCATACCGTCCTTTACCTGATGGATGCCGACGGCGCGAACCCTACCCTGCTTACCACCACGGCCGACAACGAAAGCGAACCGGCTTTCACTCCGGACGGACAAAAAATCACCTTCCTGAGCGGTAAAAGCGGAAGCAGCCAGATATGGGAAATGGCTTTGGACGGCACGTCACGCCGTCAAGTCAGTTTCTGCCATAAGGACGTGGAAGGATACAAGTTTTCCCCCGACGGGAAAAAAGTCATCATCGTCCATTCCGTAGACACTTATACTTCTATCGAGAAAAAATACGACGACCTGCCATTATCCAGCGGTATGGTCATCACCGACCTCAACTACAAACATTGGGACCGTTACGTGACCACCATCCCCCACATCTTCGTGGCGGATGTCCAAGACGGACGGACGGGTGACGGCATCGACCTCCTGAACGGCGAACCGTTTGAATGCCCGATGTTACCGTTCGGAGGCAGCGAACAGTTCAACTGGAGTCCCGACAGCCGTTATATCGTGTACACCAGTCGCAAAAAGACAGGCCGGGACTACGCTATCAGTACGGACAGCGACATCTACCGCTACGATACGGCGACCGGACAAACCGAGAACCTATGCAAACCGGCCGACTACAAAGAGCCTGAAATAGACCCGTCGCGTTCTATGGAACACCAAACCATAAACCATCTGGACCGGGATTGTAACGTGGGCTACGACACGAACCCGGCTTATTCTCCCGACGGGAAATATGTGGCGTGGCTCAGCATGGCGCGCAACGGTTACGAAAGCGACCGTACCCGACTGTGCGTCCTGGACCTGAAGACGGGTGCAAAAACTTACGTTACGGAAGCTTTCCAATCCGGAGTAGACGGATTCTGTTGGGCAGCCGACAGCCGCTCGTTCTATTTCACCGGCGTATGGCAGGCACGTAGCATGGTACACTCCACCAACCTCAAAGGCGAAGTGAGACCGCTGACCACGGGGGATTTCGACTATGGTGCCGGACTGGCCTTATGCGGTAAAAACCTCATCGTCACCCGCCACAGCATCAGTGCGCCGGATGACATCTACAGCCTTTCCTTTAAAAAGAAGAAAAATGCGGAAGTCAGGCAGCTCACCCGGGAAAACCAATATTTTCAGGAACGCCTGAAGATGGGTGAAGTCAAAGAACGTTGGGTCGCTACCACGGACGGCAAGAAGGAACTCTGTTGGGTGGTTTACCCGCCTCATTTCGACCCGTCCAAAAAATATCCGGTACTCCTGTTCTGCGAAGGAGGCCCGCAAAGCCCCGTCAGTCAGTTCTGGAGCTACCGTTGGAACCTGCAAATCATGGCTGCCAACGACTATATCGTCATCGCTCCCAACCGCCGCGGCCTGCCGGGCTTCGGCATGGAGTGGCTGGAAGAAATCAGCGGCGACTACAGCGGCCAGTGCATGCAAGACTACCTGAGTGCCATCGACGACATTTGCAAAGAACCGTATGCGGACAAAGACCGCTTGGGATGCGTGGGGGCCAGCTTCGGAGGCTACAGCGTGTACTATCTGGCCGGGCACCACGACAAACGCTTCAAATGCTTCATCTCGCACGACGGCATCTTCAACACACAACAGCAATATTACGAAACGGAAGAAATGTGGTTTCCCAACTGGGACCTCGGCGCAGGCCCTTGGCGTAAGGGCATCAGTGCCGACCCGGACAACGCGGAAAAGGTGAACGACGGGCAGAAGGTGAACCCCTTCACCACCAGTCCCCACCTCTACGTAGACCGTTGGGACACGCCCATCCTTTGCATCCACGGCGAAAAAGACTACCGCATCCTCAGCTCACAGGGACAGTCGGCTTTCAGTGCCGCCGTCATGCGCGGCATCCCTGCCGAACTCTTGTTGTATCCCGACGAGAACCACTGGGTATTGAAACCCCAAAACGGCATATTGTGGCAGCGCACTTTCTTCCGCTGGCTGGACCGTTGGTTGAAAAAATAAATTAAACGATAAACGTCATGAACCAAACTTCGAATCAAAAATTAAATGACAAGACGTGGGCACGTTGGTCTGCCCTCTTCGTTGTGGCTTTCACCATGATGGCCGCTTACTACGTAAACGACATCATGGCTCCGCTCAAAAGCATGCTCGAAGGCGAACTGCACTGGACAAGCGGTGAGTTCGGCTTCTTCACGGGAGCCTACAGTTTCCTGAATGTCTTCCTGCTCATGCTCATCTGGGGCGGACTGATTTTGGATAAATTCGGCATCCGCTTCACAGGTATGCTGTCCGCCATCCTGATGGTAGGCGGCACGATATGCGAATACGCTGCCATCACCCGTTTCGGCGGAACCGAAGAGATGCTGTTCGGTTACAAACTGGATGTTTTCATGGCTTCGGCCGGATATTCCGTATTCGGTGTCGGTGCCGAAGTGGCCGGCATAACGGTGACAAAAATCATCGCCAAATGGTTTCACGGCAAGGAAATGGCTTTGGCCATGGGCGTACAGGTCGCCCTGGCCCGCGTCGGCTCGCAAGTGGCATACGCAGTAGCCATCCCCGTAGCCAAGAACTGGCATCTCGACACTCCGTTGCTCATCGGTGCCATCCTGCTCGTCGGCGGACTGATTTCTTTCCTGTGCTTCACTTTCATGGACCGCAAGCTCGACCGCCAGGTCACGATCGACACCTCCTGCGGCGATGATGAAAAATTCTCCTTCAAGGATGTGGTGGCCGTAGTCAGCAATCCGGGATTCTGGCTCATTGCTCTCCTGTGTGTCCTGTTCTATTCTTGTGTATTCCCCTTCCAGAAATTCGCTACCGAATTGATGGTGACGAAATACAACGTATCCGAAGACATTGCCGGTACCTTTGCGGGCCTTCCTGCTTTGGGCGCGCTGTTCCTGACTCCTGTGTTCGGCGGAATGATAGACCGGAGAGGAAAGGCTGCTTCCATTATGATGTTGGGAGCTTTTATGCTCATCTGCGTGCATGCCATCTATGCCATTCCTTTCATCCACGCCTCTTGGGTAGCCATCATCCTGATGATTATCCTGGGCATCGCCTTCTCCCTCGTCCCGTCCGCCATGTGGCCTTCCGTGGCCAAGATATTCCCGGTCAAACAACTGGGTACGGCATACGCCCTGATATTTTTCATCCAGAACATCGGATTATGGGGTATCCCGGCTCTCATTGGCAGCGTACTCGAAAACTATTGCATCACGGGCCAGGAAGTGGTAAACGGTAAAACAACCAATCTTTACGACTATACCCTCCCCATGTGCATTTTCACCGGTATAGCCATTCTCTCCCTGTTGGTGGCCTTCCTGCTCAAGTCCGCCGATAAGCAATACGGTTACGGATTGGAAAAAGCCAACCTCAAGAAATAAATCTTCCCACAGCGGGAAAAGCCGGTATTTGGAGGTACGCCGAAAAATACCGGCTTTTGTTTTTCCCTTTTCTGTCTGTCCGGTTTTATTCCTCTTGGAAATACAACGTAAAGGTCTTAGCCGTCCCACAAAATCAGCATTATAAAAAGCTGTATTTCAAATACTAACAAAACACAAATTAATCTCCGCAGAACGAAAAAAAGATTGGCTGTGATTGAAAAATCAATCGGCTGAGACTAAAAAATCGTTTGGCGCAGAACCGTGTAGCGATGTCCTTACCCCTCTACCGTGTTGTAAAAGAAAAGAAATCCAAATACTGAAATTCAGAGGAACCCTCATATATTAATATAATATAAAATAGAGTGAATATATTTCTTCTTATATTAAAATTACTATATTTGCAAACGAAATAGTACATTCATGCTCAAGGAAATGAAGGGAAGCATTCCCGTATGCATGCAAGAAAAATACCGTTAACTTCCCACTTAAACCAACTAAGCAATGAGAAAAAGACTATTCTATTCTTTATTTTTAGGTGCGGCATTGTGTATGACAACGGCGTGCAGCGATGATGACAACAACGGAAATGAAGGTTCGGGCGGTGGAAATGGAAACGGTAACGTCCCCGTCACGACCGTAGAGCAGGCACAAGAGGAGATAGACCGTGTGGGCAAGGCATTGGCCGCAAAGATAGATGTGGAACGCCTCAAACCAACCATCTCGCTGTTGGAATATTGCGAAAACACGTTCTTCAACGAGGATGACGAAGTCATGCTCCCCGACAACCCGAACCGTCCGGATTACGGTTGGAGAAGCCTCATGCGCACCATGCGCCTTAGCGCACAAGGAGACATTGCCGCACTGGCCTCCAAGCGAGCCATCGGCGATGTGTACGAAATCAGCCAACTCCACGGAGAATGGAAATGGAACGAAACTACGGAAGAGTGGGATCAAATTGCCGATGCATCGATGAGGAATTCCGCCATCTATACGTTCAGATACGAAGGAAAAAACTGTGTAGCCGAAGTGAAAGGCAGCGGCCAAGAGTTTGAATTCGTCCGTAAAGATGCAACCGGGAATGCCTATTCCGAAACCATCAAGATTCCGGCTACCCTTACAGGCACCGTAAAACTCGACGGCAAACTCATGGCCCAGCTTACCGTCAACACGGAAGCCTGCGACTATGTCGGCAAGCAATATTCCGCAAATGCAACGTTCGAGGCTGCCGATGCCGGTTATAAAGTCACCCATTCTTTGTTTGACAATAACAGCGAGGCTGCCGTGAAATCGGAACTTTACAGCGGAAACGAACGACTGATTACCATGTCATGCAGCGTGAACGGGCATAATTTGGCTGACATAGATTTGATCGAATCCGGATATTTCGACGGAAACGCCAACTTGAAAAACGGAATCCTGGGTTGCAACATCATGGACGACATAAGCCTGAACATCACTGCCGACAACAACAACGGGCTGGTAGATGCCTTCGACTATGACGGGTACTATTATTACTACCAAGGAAATGCGGAAGGTTCTTTGGAAAGCGTAAAAGAGGCTGCCCGATTGGAAACACAAAGGGCTGTCGATGCCGCCAACCAATACGTACAGGCTGCGATGTTCTTCAAGAACAGCACCTATTCCGTACCTCTGACATGGCAAGCCGTCCATTACGATTATTCATATCCCGGAAGCTATTATTATTCCGGTGAATGGTCGGCCGAACCGGTATTGAACTTCGAAAATGGCACGACCTACACGTTCGGAGAGTATTTCACGGTTGCACGTTTCCAATCTCTGATTGCTGCGTATGAAGAATTGTTCGGGCGCTTCGAGAATTTATAACATACTTTTTTAATTTAACCATGGCAGGCTGACTCGCGTTTCCACTTCGTGGGAATCCGTTGTCGGCCTGCTTTCACGTGTGTCCGGCATACTCGCATGTACAAAACCATTAGCACTTTGTTCCTGCTCGTTGGGCTTCACCAAAATCTACGTGCCTCGCTCGCAGACAGCCTGCAAAGCGAACGAATGGAAGAAGTGGAAGTGAAGGCTTACAGTCCACGCATTTTATCGGACGACCAGAACGGACGTTTGTACTGGAACATGGAGTCGCTGGCAGACATGCCTCATGTATTGGGCAGTGCAGACCCCTTACGCAGCTTGCAACTTCTTCCGGGAGTAGCCACCAACAACGACTATACCTCCGGCATCCACATACAGGGATGTGCAGCTTCCCAAAGCGTATTGAACATGGACGGGGCACCGATATTCAACGCTTCCCACCTGTTAGGCCTGTTTTCCGTATTCAACGCCTCCCACTTCCGCGGCATGGCATTGGTCAAGAACCGTCACGATGCCGCTTTCTCCAACCGTTTGGGCGGAGAAATTTCTTTCTACCCTACCGATTCCATAGCCCGTAAAGTCCATCTTGATGCCACTGTCAGTTTTATGGAAAGCGAAGGTACGTTGACGCTCCCGACCGGCGAGATTCCACGCTCTACTTATCCGGACGGGGAAGCTATTTGAACCTGCTCTACGGCAACCTGTTGGAAATAGACGAGATGCAACTCCGCTATGGCCTGCAAGACTATAACCTGACTTTTGTGCAACAAGCCGGAGCGCACGACAAAATCCGCCTTAGCCTGTATCACGGACAAGACCGTATGAATCTGTTGCAGGAAGACTTTGCAGACGAAAACAAGCTGAATTGGCAAAACACGGCTGCCGCATTGCACTGGCAACACCATTCTTCCCGGTTTATCCTCCAACAAAACGCCACTTTCAGCCGCTACCGCAACACATTGGATATGGGTATCAGTTCCGTATCCCTCAACCTGTCTTCCGGAATCACGCAAGCCGGTTACGCCGCCCGTTTGGAATGGACACGGGGCAATCTGCAATGGAACGGCGGTGTGGAATACAACTATTACCATTTCCGTCCCATGCAGTTCGAAGTCTCCGGTTCGTTCATCGAAAACGAAACACCCAAATTCCGTGAAGATGCCCACGAAGCCAATGCCTACCTTCAGGCCGACATTTCCCTCCACCCCTCCTGGTCGGTACTCGGAGGATTGAGACTGTCATCCTACCACAGCCATGGCCGCAGCTTCATTTCGCCAGACCCGCGCATCACCCTGCACTACCATCCCTCGTCCTCCCATACTTTGTCCGTACATTACGGTCTGTACCACCAATACCTTCATCAAATGTCCGTCTCCAACGGTGGGTTGCCCGTAGACTATTGGACCTCTTCGTCTCCTTCCGTACGCCCCCAACAGGCTCATTCCATCGCCTTGGGTTATCATTTCCGGTCGCAAAAAAGAATGATGGAAATCAGTGCGGAAGTTTACTATAAGAAGCTGAGCCATCAGCACGAATATTCAGGTTCCATATTGGATTTCTTCACGCAGGTCTACCACATAGAAAACAATATGATACATGGGAAAGGCTATAACTACGGTCTGAATCTCATGCTGAAAAAGAACAGAGGCAAACTCTCCGGTTGGGTCAGTTATGCCATAGGAAGCAGCCGACGCCGTTTCCCCGAACTTAGTCCGACAGAATGGTTCAATTCGACTTTCGACCGACGCCACGACTTGTCCGTAGTAGTCAACTACCGGTTCAACCGGCATTGGAGCTTGGGAGGAGATTTCGTATACGCCAGTGGCACGCCCTACACCAAAGCCAAAAGCGTGTACGTCATCAATAACAATTTGGTGAGCGAATACGGAAAGTACAACGGCTCCAACCTTCCTGCCACCCACCGCATGGACATCGCCCTGACCTACCGTTTCACTCCCCGTGGGCACAGGGAGCAAAGCCTGAACCTCTCCATTTATAATTTATATGCCCGGCGTAATGTCCTTTTCAGTTACTTGGGCTTTCAGGAAGAGAACTTCGGCTACAAACATGTGTATTCCCTTTGCCGCATGCTGCCTTCCATCGGTTATACTTTAAATTTCTGAGTCATGAAACCATATTGCATATACACACTCGGACTGATACTTCTGGCATGTGCCACACTTACGGCCTGCATGGAGGAAGAAGACGCAGAACTCCAAACGCAATTAGTCGTAGAGGGATGGATTGAGGACGGCGGCTACCCCGTGGTCTTATTGGGCGAAACCCATGCCATAGACGCCGGTATGCAGAATATTGAAAACTATATCGTACGTTGGGGGAAAGTAACCATCTCTGACGGGACCGACAGTGTGATTCTGACCGGAGGATATGACAATGACTTCTTTCCGCCCTATAAATACACGACATTCAAAATGACCGGACAGGCCGGAAAAACTTACACGCTGACTGCCGAGTATCGGGGGAAAAAAGCTACAGCCGTCACGACCATCCCCCAACCCGTCGAACTGGACTCCCTGCATGTCGTCCGCAGCGAAAGCGACACCTTATTCTATATAAAAGCTTTTTTTGAAGACAATCCCGACGAAAGGAACTACTATGGACTGTTCAGCAAAAGACACGGAAAAGACAAAGCTTTTCTCTTATCTTTCATGGGGGTATTCTCGAATGAAGTCATCCCCACGCACGTGGCGGCCGACGTGTACTGCGGGACCTCCGTCTATACGGAAGCAGACAGGAACGCATCCGCCTATTTCAAAAAGGACGACTTGGTACAAGTAAAACTCTGCCGTATGGACCAGGCCGCTTACGAATTCTGGAAAAGTTACTCCAACCTGAACAACCTGTCTTCCAATATGTTCTTCCCCTACACTAACGACTTGGAATCCAATGTCCGAGGCGGAAAAGGCTATTGGTGCGGATACGGAGCCAGCACCCTATCCGTGCGCATCCGCTGACTACAATCACAACGCAATCAAATCGGCATATTCCGCCCTTGCCTCATGCAACAAATCCCAGGGCGACAACTTGACCTGCAAACCGCGCTGCCCCGCACTGACATAAACATAATCGTACTGTGCTGCCGTCTCGTGCACGTAAGTGGGAAAATGTTTCTTCATCCCTATCGGGGAACATCCGCCCCGGATATAACCGGTCGTAGGCAAAAGTTCCTTCATCGGCAGCAATTCGCATTTCTTATTGCCGCTCACACGGGCCGCTTTCTTCAGGTCTATCTCATGTTCTCCGGGTACTACGCAAACAAAATAACCGGTCTTGTCACCATACAGCACGATAGTCTTGAACACCCGTTCCACATCTTCGCCCAACTGGGCAGCCACGTGCACGGCACTCAAATCCGATTCGTCCACCTCGTATGGAATCAATTCGTATGCGACCTTGGCCTTGTCCAACAAGCGTGCCACATTGGTCTTGTTAATCTTTTGCCTTGCCATAAAGCACCTCCTTTAAATATGCGGCTGTATAACCTTTCCCATAACGCACCAAATCCTCGGGCGTACCCTCGAACAAAAGCTCGCCGCCGCCACGTCCGCCGTCCGGTCCCATATCGATGAGGAAGTCCGCTGACTTGATGACATCCAGGTTATGTTCGATAACCATCACGGTGTTGCCTTTGTCCACCAGACGGTTCAATACGCCGAGCAACACGCGTATGTCTTCAAAATGCAATCCGGTGGTCGGCTCGTCCAATATATATATGGTTTGCCCCGTGTCGCGCTTGGACAGTTCCGTGGCCAACTTGATGCGTTGGCTTTCGCCACCCGATAACGTGGTAGAGGGCTGCCCCAGTTTGATGTATCCTAAGCCCACATCCTGCAAAACTTTGATTTTATTCAGAATCACCGGCTGGTTCTCGAAGAACTCCACTGCACGGTTAATCGTCATATCCAAAACGTCGGCTATGGATTTGCCTTTAAAACGAACTTCCAGCGTCTCACGGTTGTAACGCTTTCCGTGGCATACCTCGCACGGGACATACACATCCGGAAGGAAATTCATCTCGATGGTCTTATATCCGTTTCCACCACATGCCTCGCAACGTCCGCCCTTCACATTAAAAGAAAAACGTCCCGGCTTATAACCTCGTATCTTCGCCTCGGGAAGACTGACGAAAAGCGCACGGATATCGTTGAACACACCGGTATAGGTAGCCGGATTGGAACGCGGCAAACGCCCGATGGGGGACTGGTCCACACTGACCACCTTGTCTACAAATTCCAAACCTTCAACTTTGTCGTAAGGCAAAGGATCGCGCAAGGAACGGTAGAAATGTTGCGAAAGGATAGGCTGCAAAGTATCGTTAATCAACGTGGACTTTCCGCTTCCGGACACCCCCGTAATGCAAATCAACTGCCCCAAAGGGAATTCAACATCCACACCCTTCAGATTGTTTCCCCGTGCGCCCCTCAACCACAAAGAGTGTCCGTTGCCCTTCCTGCGCTGCCCGGGGATTTGAATGGAACAAGTACGGTTCAGATAACGTGAAGTCAACGTATCTTGCTTCAACATCTCTTCCGGCGTGCCCTGGAAGACCACCTCGCCTCCCAACCTGCCGGCTTTCGGCCCCATATCAATGATATAGTCGGCACTCTCCATCATTTCTTCGTCATGTTCCACCACAACCACTGTGTTTCCCGTGTCACGCAAAGCCTTCAGGGAGCTTATCAACCGACGGTTGTCCCGTTGGTGCAGACCGATACTGGGTTCGTCCAAAATATACAAGACATTGACCAGTTGAGAACCAATCTGCGTGGCCAAACGGATACGCTGGCTCTCGCCGCCCGATAATGACACCGACGAACGGTTCAAGGACAGATAATCCAAGCCCACATCCATAAGGAACTTCAGGCGCGAACGGATTTCTTTCAAAATTTCCGGGGCTATCTTTCTCTGCCGGTCGGTCAGCCGTTCCTCCACGTGCAACATCCAATCATACAATTCACCGATATCCATCGCCGACAACTCCGCAATGTTCTTGTCTGCCATACGGAAATGCAAAGCTTCCTTATTCAAACGGCGTCCTCCACATTCCGGACAAGTCACCGTCTTGGAGAACTGTTCCGCCCATTTCTGTGCCGAAGCCGAAGTTTCGTTCTCTTGCATCATCTGGATGTATTTCACCAATCCCTCGTAGGTCACATAATAATCCGACGAGGTGTGCACCAACTGAGACTTGATGCGCACGCGATCCATGCTGCCGTTCAATATTTCGTTCAACGCTTCCTCCGGCAAATCCTTGACCGGTGTCTTCACATCAGCGTCGTATTTTTCCAACAAAGCATCTATCTGCCAGAATATCATGCTGTTTTTATACTTCCCCAAAGGTTGGATAGCCCCCTCGTACACCGAAAGGTTACGGTCCGGAATCACTTTATCCATGTCTATCAGGCTGACATAGCCCAATCCTTTGCACCGCGGACAAGCCCCCTGCGGAGAGTTGAAAGAAAAGTTATGAGGAGCCGGGTCACGGTAGGACAAACCGGTTTCGGGGCACATCAAACGTTTACTGTAATGACGTACGGTCTCTGTTTCGGCATCGTAAACCATAAGTTGACCTTCCCCCTGTTGCATGGCCGTGGCCACACTGGCGTGCAACCGTTTGTCATCCTTCTGCTGTACGCAAAGCTTATCCACAACGATTTCTATGCTGTGGTTCTTATAACGGTCGAGTTTCATCCCATGGACTATCTCGCGAATCTCGCCGTCCACGCACACATATAAATACCCCTTGCGGCGTATCGTCTCGAACAGTTCTTTGTAATGTCCCTTACGGTTACGCACCACAGGAGCCAGCAGATAGATGCGCCGCCCCTCGTAATCCCTGATAATCAAATCTATCACCTGCTCTTCGGTGTAACGCACCATCTTCTTGCCCGACAAATAGGAATAAGCCTCTCCGGCACGGGCATACAGCAAACGCAGGAAATCATAGATTTCGGTAGTGGTCCCTACTGTAGAACGGGGATTTTTATTGGTCGTCTTCTGTTCGATGGAAATCACAGGACTTAACCCTGTAATCTTGTCTACATCCGGACGCTCCAAGTTACCCAAAAAGTTACGCGCGTATGCCGAAAATGTTTCTATGTAGCGACGCTGACCTTCGGCGAATATCGTATCGAAAGCCAATGAAGACTTCCCACTCCCGCTCAACCCGGTAATCACCGTCAGACTGTTGCGCGGCAGTTCCACATCCACATTCTTCAGATTGTGCACCCGCGCGCCGAACACTTCTATTTTTTCTGTTTCGTTATCCATCATTCTATTAATCATTTCCATTGGTGCCCGTCCCCGAATAACCGGTCAGCACATTCACATCTTTTCTTATCTTATATTCCTTGCCGTCGGCTCCGCGTGCATTGACCACCACGAAATACACCCCGTCTTTGACGGTCTTGCCATGAAACTTCCCATCCCATCCGCCGTCCAGAGTATCCCAAGCGTACAATTTCTGTCCCCACCGGTTGAAAATGACAGCTTTGAAGCTGACGATGGACTGATAGCCTTCCTTTACCTTATATATATCATTGTAACCGTCTCCGTTGGGAGAAAAAGCATTCGGCATTTCCAGAACAGACTCGCTGATGGAGACCACAAACGGTTCTGCCGTCCCCTCTTCGGGAAACACGATAGTATCGTTGCCATGCACGAAAGTGGCATAAAATTGCACGTAAAACGTACCGCTTTCGGTGAAAGTGTACTCCAGATTCTCATCGAAACGGTCTATAATCGGAGTATTCTCTTGTCCTTCGCGATACACACGCCACTCATACCGTACCGTATAATTCCCTAAATCTTCCACATTGGAAGTAAAATGCCCCGCCAACGGAGCCGACTGGGGTTCGGACGCATCTTCCAACTCTTCGCCCGTGGCCGTCGTATAACGCGCAGCCGGATTAGCCGTAGGATAAGCCGTTTGTGCCGAAAGCGAAAAAGAAACAGCACTGAATAAACCTAAAAACAAATACTTCAAAATAGTTTTCATGCCTGAATATTTGTGCAAAAATAATGTTTCCCGTTGACATAACCACTTTTTTTATGTAATTTTGTCCGCAATATCAGAAAAAAAGAAATGGCACACTGGAAAAGATTTATATATGTCGTAATCGCCCTGTTTTCCTTACAACTGACGGCTCGTGCGCAGGAGACGGAAACTTTCGTACATACCATTAAACAAGGAGAAACGGTATATTCCATAGCCCGCACTTATCAAGTGTCTCCCGAATCTATCCTCAAGCTGAACCCGACGGCCTCTACAGGTATCAAGGCCGGAGAAACACTGACGATTCCGCAACAGCAAAACGGTACGCAAGAAAAACGTTTCCATACGATTCAAGCCGGAGAAACACTTTACAAACTGACTAAAACTTACCAAGTAAGTGCCGACGATATTTGCAAAGCCAATCCGGGACTTACGGCCGAAAACTTCAAAGCGGGAATGGTTATCCGTATCCCGGCTTCCACCACACCCATGAACACGCCCCCGGCGAAGGAGACCGCCCAACCGCAAGGGGTAGCACAATCCGGATGCCGGGAAATGCACAAGGTAAAACGCAAGGAAACTTTATACAGCATCGCCCGGGATTTCAATCTGACAGAAGCCGAACTGAAAGCGGCAAATCCGGAAATGAATGAGCCTGGTTATAAACTCCGCAAAGGAGACTTCGTCTGTATCCCCTTCCCTAAACCGGAAAAGCCGAAAGAAATCATTCCTACCAATGAAGAACTGATGGGGAAGAAAGCCGTATCAGCCCCTCAGAAACTGATACGTATGGGAGTCATCCTGCCTTTTAAGGGAGGTTCGGCGGACAACGATAAAATGATAGAATTCTACAGGGGAGTGCTGATGGCTGTAGAAGAGATAAAGAAATCCGGTACGTCGGTGGATGTTTTCGCCTATGATTCCGGCAAAAGCGCAGGTGACATCAAGGCCGTCGTAAACAGCCACCCCATTACAAACCTTGATTTCATCATCGGCCCGTTGTATCCGGAACAGATAGCCCCACTTAGCAAATTCTGTCAACAGCATCATATCAAACTGGTAGTCCCGTTTTCGTCTCTCGGTGATAACGTATATGAAAACCCATACTATTACGCCATCAACCCTCCCAAATCATACCAGTTTGCAGAAACATCCCGGCTGACCACGGAACTCTTCGGAAAAGACAACGTCATTTTCTTGGAAGGCACTGAAAACGACAAAGATGCGGCTGCATTCATCGATGCCACCCGAAAACGGTTACAACAAAACGGCAGTAAAGCAAACCGCTTGAAACTCAACGATGACGAAATAAAGTGGATGGAAGCAATGACCCAATACAAAGACAACGTCATCATTCCCAACTCATCCGGTATCAAACTGTTGAACCAATTGTTTCCCAAGTTGAAAGAGTTCACTAAAAAGAATCCCGAATACAGAATCAAACTGGTGGGCTATCCGGAATGGCAGACATACGCCAGCAATCATCTGGAGAACTTCTACCAATTCAACACATACGCCTATTCTTCCTTTTTCAGGAATCCGCTGAACGGTAACGCCGACGAATTTGAGAATGCCTACCAAAAGGCCTTTCACACACCGACCCTCGTGTCGTGGCCACGTTTCGGTATGCTGGGTTTCGACACGGCTATTTATTTCCTGAAAGGCATATCTACGTATGGAGAAGCTTTCGACCAGCATCTTTCGCAAATCGTCACGACTTCTTATCAACACCGCTTCGACTTCCAACGCATCAGTAATTGGAGCGGCTTTATCAACCGTGAAGTCGAATTCATCCACTATAGTCCATCCCACAGCATTGAACTAATCCGACTGAAAAAATGAGAAAAGCATTCCTCATCGCGATAGCGGCCTGCTGCATCGGGACCTCTAAAGTGTACGGGCAAATCGGTGAACCGCGTAACGACCTGGCCATAGGTTTCAATGCGGGATACACGCTGAACCAAGTCATGTTCAACCCTACCATCCAACAAAAATTCAAAGGGGCGCCGACTTTCGGTTTTACGGCCAGATATACCTGCGAGAAGTATTTTAAAAGCTTGTGCTCTATCCAACTGGAAGTCAATTATACCAATTTGGGATGGGAGGAATTGATAGAAACGTCCGACGACACCTACAAACGGGATATCAACTATATACAAATCCCGTTGTTAGCCCGCATGGGTTGGGGCTACGAACAAAAGGGTGCTTTGTTTTACGTCGTGGCCGGTCCGCAAGTCGGCTTTTATTTAGGCGACAAGGGGCACAAAGGTGGGCTTTTCAACGACTCAACCCTGAACCTCCGTCCGGGACAAGTAAACCAACAATACGACATGCCGGTAAAGAACAAATTTGAATATGGCATCACAGCCGGTGCAGGTCTTGAGGTCAATACCAAAATCGGACATTTCCTTTTGGAAGGCCGTTACTACTACGGTTTGAGCGATATATTCGGCAACGGCAAGAAAGACGTGTTCGGTCGGTCGGCCAATGGCACCATCGTGGTAAAAGCCAGCTACCTGTTCGACATCGTACGGACACGACGGACTTCGAACAAAAAATAAAAAAGGACGAAAAAAGTGCGTTAAAATTAATCCATTCCAACGCACTTTCTTTTTATTCTATTCCTCTTTTCCCCTATCTCAAACGGTCTAGCGAACGGACGATCAATTCGTCCTTCATGATGTTCCGGAAAGCCAGATAGTCTAATATCAATCCTACCGCCGGAAAGGCCGCTGTCCAGGAAAGGGTGAAATCAGCATCATAACGGGATTTAAACACGTAAACGAAAACCCCGAACACGATATAGTAGCCCACCAGGATAAGGCTGCTGAACACAGACAAGCGCACCTGAAACATACGGCGCTTAAACAAAAATATGGCTGCAAACGAAGTGAACGCTGCCAAAACTAACAGTACAAACATGGCCCACGGAGCAAAGACTCGCGCCCCGTCGGCCATCGTAAGCCATAAATTATAGAAATCTGCTACCCCGATACCGTCTTGGTGAAAATGTCCTACGGGCATGCACAAGCATACCACCGCACATACTGCGACCAAGAAAAGATAGACAGACTGGATTCTTTGGATCATACAGTTCTACAATATTATAAAAATAAGTATCGGCTTATTCTATCGTATCTTTCTCCTTCAACGGATTACGGAAATATATTTTCCCTTCTACAAATTCTTGCGTGGCAATCAACGATGGCTTCGGCAGTTTCTCATAAAAACGAGAGATTTCAATCTGTTCGCGGTTCTCGAATACTTCATCCAAATTGTCACTTACAGAGGCGAACTCCTGCAATTTTTTGGACAACTCATTCTTGATGTCCAAAGAAATCTGATTCGCACGCTTGCCAATGATAGCTACGCTCTCATAGATATTACCGGTTTCGTCACACAGATCCATAATGTCACGGGTCACTGTGTTTGTAGGCGCATTTGTTTTTTTATAATCCATAATTATATAATTGATTTACTTGTTTCTTTTACCCTTAAGACTTCTTATTCACATATTTCTCCGACTGTGCAAAAATCCGCTGCGCGTCTTTTAAATATTTAGATTCGGGATATTCGTTCATAAAGCCGTAATATTCGTCTATGGTGTCACGATAACGCTCCAACCGTTTCTCTTCCACACTTTGCTGAGCCAGTTGATATTTGGCACGCAATATCATAATGGAAAACTCCTCACGACGTTCCGGGCTAGCGTATGGATAATCCAACAAAGCATTGCGAGCCGTCACGATACAAGCCTCATAATTGCTTCCCCCATACGAGCAATTGCCCATATACGAACCTAAATCGTAATACAGCTTTGCGGCCTCGAACTCTTTTTCCACCATCTTGTCCTGCAAGGCAAAAATCATCTCCTGTGTACGGTCTTTCAGATGCGTATAGGGATAATAATCCAGAAAATCCTGAAATTCTTTCACCGCAGCCATCGTGCTACTCTGATCCAAACGCGTGTCCGGCACGCTTTCATAAAGGGAACGCCCCGCATAAAAACGGGCATACTCTACATAAACGCCTTTAGGATAAGACTGATAGTATTTCTTAAAATAGGAATGCGCCACATCGAAATTACCGTCGCAGAACTCCGACATCGCCAACATATAAAGACATTCCTCTCCTCGCGAAGTCCCTTTCATCAAAGTGACAAGCTCTCCCAACAATACGGACGAACGGGAATATTGCCCCTTGACAAAGTATTCCTTTGCAGCCTCGTACTTATAATCGTAATCTGCGGTCTTCATCACGTTGTTATACTGATTACACGAAGCCAGCAACAACATTGCCCCCGACAGCCATAAAAAAATCCGTTTCATATTGTACAATTGAACTGCAAAATTATGGAAAAGCATCGAATTTTGCAAAGAAAGGAAGTTTTTAAATGCAAAAAAAGCACATGAAACGGCTTTTTAGGGATAAAATACCTATTTTTGTAGCTTGAAGAAACTTAAAATATCCAAGCCATAATATGCCTAAATTCGAGTTGACCGCCGATTACTCTCCTACCGGAGACCAGCCGGAAGCCATTGCCCAACTCACAGAAGGAGTCTTGCAGGGCGTACCGGCCCAAACGCTGTTGGGCGTGACCGGGTCGGGTAAAACTTTCACGATAGCCAACGTGATTCAGAACATCAACAAGCCTACGCTGATTCTCAGCCACAATAAAACACTTGCCGCACAATTATATGGTGAGTTCAAAAGTTTTTTCCCGCATAATGCCGTGGAGTATTATGTGTCGTATTATGACTATTACCAACCGGAAGCTTACATCCCGTCCACCGACACCTATATAGAAAAGGATTTGGCCATCAACGACGAGATAGACAAGTTACGGCTGGCGGCCACTTCTGCCCTCTTGTCCGGACGGAAAGACGTTGTAGTCGTCTCGTCCGTCAGTTGTATTTACGGCATGGGGAATCCGGCGGCTTTTTATGATAATGTCATAGAACTGAAACGAGGCAAATTGCTGGACCGTAACGTATTCCTCCGCCGCTTGGTCGACAGCCTGTACACTCGGAACGACTTGAATCTGGAACGCGGGTGCTTCCGGGTCAAAGGCGATACGGTAGATATTTACTTGGCCTATTCGGACAATCTCCTGCGCGTGACATTCTGGGATGATGAGATCGATGCCATAGAAGAGGTAGACCCCGTAAGCTGCCTCCGTTTGGGGAGTTTCGACGAATACCGCATCTATCCGGCCAACTTGTTCATGACCACAAAAGAAAGTACGGCGAAAGCCATACACCAGATAGAAGACGACTTGCACAAACAAGTAAGTTACTTCGAAGAGATAGGAAAGCCGTATGAAGCCAAACGATTATATGAACGAGTCACGTATGATATGGAAATGATACGCGAATTGGGGCATTGCAGCGGTATCGAGAACTATTCGCGTTATTTCGACGGGCGCGAGGCCGGTACACGCCCCTATTGCCTGCTGGACTTCTTCCCCGAGGATTTCCTGATCGTTATCGACGAGAGCCACGTGTCCGTACCGCAAATCAATGCCATGTACGGCGGCGACCGCGCCCGCAAAAAGAACTTGGTGGAATACGGTTTCCGGCTTCCGGCCGCCATGGACAACCGCCCTTTGAAATTCGAGGAGTTCCAACAACTGGCCAGACAGGTCATTTATGTATCCGCCACTCCCGCCGACTATGAACTGCAACAGAGCGAAGGCATCGTGGTGGAACAGGTTATCCGCCCTACCGGTCTGCTCGACCCCATCATCGAAGTGCGCCCAAGCCTGAACCAAGTGGACGACCTGATGGAAGAAATACAGCAACGCATCGAGAAAGACGAGAGAATCCTGGTCACCACACTGACCAAACGAATGGCGGAGGAACTCACCGATTACTTCATGAAACACGACATCCGCACAAATTATATCCATAGCGACGTAGACACGCTTGAACGCGTGCAAATTATGGACGATTTACGTGCCGGACGCTTCGATGTGTTGGTCGGCGTGAACTTACTCCGCGAGGGACTGGACCTTCCGGAAGTTTCCTTAGTAGCTATCCTGGATGCAGACAAAGAGGGTTTCTTGCGTTCGCACCGCTCGCTCACACAAACCGTAGGCCGGGCGGCCCGCAACGTGCATGGCAAGGCTATCATGTATGCCGACCGCATCACGGACAGTATGCAAAAAACCATCGACGAAACCAACCGTCGGCGCGAAAAGCAACTTAAATACAACGAAGAACATGGCATCACTCCGCAACAAATCAAAAAAGGCCGGAAAATGACTGACCTTATCAGTGCCAATGCGGAAGCTCATGCGGAAACCCGTGCTTACATCGAACCGGAAGAAAGAATGGCTGTGGCCGACCCTATCATGGAATATATGACGCGCGACCAATTGGAAAAGAGCATAGAACGCAGCCGAAAACTGATGCAGGAAGCGGCAAAGAAATTAGACTTCATCGAAGCCGCCCAATACCGGGACGAAATGCTGCGCATGGAAGAGATGCTGAAAGAAAAATAAAGCACCCGGAAAAAAAGGAAAGGAGGAAGGACTTTGGGAATGTGTCTTCCTCCTTTTCCTATTTTATATAAACTTCCTCAACATACGGAAGCTTCTGTTCAGCCTCAAAAGTCTAAAACTCCCACTTGCATGCAATCGTAGGTATGGCATAAAAACGGTTGTTCTGTCCGGTTTCCGTATACACGAAATTATTACTGATTTCAACCTCCGTACCAATACTCAGCTTGAAATCGTCACTTACCCTTCTCAACGCAGCCAGATTAAACCAAAATTGCGGTTCCGACATCAGGATGAGATTCCCGTTCACGGTATTATTGTACCACAAATCGACAAAACCGCTGAACGTACACAAGCCTCCGGCAAAACGGTTTCGCCAAACGCCTGTCAACTGCCAGCTATGACAATAAGGGCCATTCTTGGCTAAGTATTTGTACATAGCCTGTACGGAAAATCCCTTGGCAAAGTCTTTGCTATTCCAGTTGTAAGCCACGCCAGTCAGATAGGCATCCCCGAAAGCATAACCATCTCCCTTTCCGGTTCCATAACTCAAACCACCGTTGTACTCCACATGGAATGCCACCGGCATTTTCTTCGTTTGGATTTCCCGGGAAAACTCGCCATAGGCTCCACGCAAAACATTGTCACCGAAATCGGCATCCATAAAAAAATAGGTACTCCCCCACTTGTCGGCAGAGAAATTCTCAACGGTTGCTGTCAGATGCTGGCGCGAAGAAATCTCGTTGCCATACATCCCATGACCCAGGTCGTAATGTAACTGGACGTTGAGTTGGGCGAGGCTTTTTGTGGCCCACAGGCACAATACCCCGACGTAAATAAACTTTTTTTTCATTACTTTTGATTTTTAAAAAACGCCGGCAAAGTTATATAAAATACTCCAAAAACGAATGTCCCCCCTAAAAGAAAGTGGAAGACCATCCATTCTACATTTCTGTATATAAAAAAGACAAGCCTCATAACCCTATAAGAATTAGATTCTTAAAAAATATCACAGCATACATGCCCAAAAAACATCGAAAAAAAATTCCTCAAATGTTTGCCGAATTAAAAAAAGTGCGTACCTTTGCAACCGCAAACGAGAAACAACACAGGCAAAACTTAAAAGTCTGAACGTTTTTCAATGCGAAAAGAGGGCGTTTAGCTCAGCTGGTTCAGAGCATCTGCCTTACAAGCAGAGGGTCGGCG